>ENA-UOVY01000170-UOVY01000170.1-plant-metagenome-genome-assembly--contig:-NODE-170-length-40840-cov-637.823930_pt1 | contig 40840 bp, 32 predicted proteins | sample MGYA00249840_ERZ761561 | MGnify/ENA primary metagenome ERZ761561 (study PRJEB28882, sample SAMN05720143) | plant metagenome | isolation source: Guanajuato, Mexico | place: Mexico:Guanajuato, Mexico...
TACGAACCCATCTTGTGAGACTAACGCAATTTGTATGAGTCCTGCACATGTTGAATGTGCTTTCGCAAGGCTTTCGAACAGCCATCTCTGATAGTCGACAAATCAGGAGCCGTTGTCAGTGTATCGGTAGCTCTGGGAATAGGACATACAGATGGGCTCGAATGGATCCCATCCTCTGGAGATCACGCTTGTCGTGAGAGGATGATGAGACTCTCACTCTCAAGGTTTGGTCGCTGCCTAGCAGAGATCGAGAACAGGGCCGCTTGAGAGCGATCATCATCTTCGTCCATTTGGTTAGATTAAAGAGTTGGAACATTAAAGAGTTGGGTAGATTAAAGAGTTCGGCAAGTAACGGACACTCGACCGACTCTCTCACCTCTATGTCTATGCAATTCGAGAGAGGTTAGTTTGGCTCCTATTGATCCCACCTGGTTGCAGAGTTCTGAGCACAATGCAGGCGAAGTGAGTGGCGGCACCGAAAGCGAGTGATGCAGCGAGCGGCAAATTCATGCACCTTGCGACAGGACGAGTATGGCGGCATTGTAAAACCTGTAGCTATCCGATCGAAGTTATAGCCAAAGGGGAAAATTTTGTGTCACTCGTACTCTTGCATAGACCTTATCAGGTAATCCGATGAGCTTGATGTGCAACTTATGATTAAATGTTGAAGCACTAGAAGGTTCAGCCATCGAGTAATAGAGGTCGCCATTTACTGGCCGACAATTTCGTTTTGTTCCAGCATTCAAGTGCATTAAGCTTGGCTGCAGAATCCCTCACGGATCTCTCCTGTAGCGTAGGAACTCCAACTGGTGGATGCCCAACTCTATGCTGATTCAATTTTTACTCTCCCATCTACTATTAGCGAAATCAACACAAATCGTGGGCGGCCTCCAATGCGTTAACGTCATCGTTCGGATCTATCGCATGCTTAAAACGGTGCTATCCTCGATCATCGATTGATCCCTAAAATTTGATAGATAATCTGATGCCATTACACTGAATCAATGAATCTGGCCAGCATAAGCAAGATCGTGACCGGCGATCAGCAAGCTAGTATTGGCCTGTTTCGGCTCTCTGCTCGGAACTTCTGCTGAGCTTTAAATTTGTACTGGTTTTCCCCAACAGAAAGGATATCAAGCTCGATTTTGCTGAACTGAAACAAAGTAGCCTGTTCAAGAGTTGTCGTTGAAAATAGGAATCATAGAGTATGCGATCGTTCCTCAGTTCATTTCTTGTAATTTCGCTTGCAGCCTCGGCCATTTGTGGTTCCGATGAGCTCCCGGCTCACGTGGATTGGCGCGAGGTCGCCGGCATGGTGAGTCCAGTGCGAGATCAAGGTTAGTGCATTGATTCGAGTTGCTAAGGCCAATTCTGCTTACAAAACTCTAATTCAACCAAATTTTCCGATCCGAAACTGAAGGCACTGATTGCAATGCCGGCTGGGCGTTCGCTACCGTGAGTACCTCCACATGGACTTACTAACCAACCATTCTAATACTAACTGTCTAGTGCAAACAATAGGCTGCCTCCCTTGAAGCTAGCATGAAGTTGGTGTTCAATCTGAGCACTGCAGTGCTGAGCCCGCAAATACTCATTGACTGCGATACGTTCGATTTTGGTTGCATCGGTGGGTCAGTTTTCCAAGCACTCTACTTCACTGGAATCCAAACGGAAGCAGATTACCCCTACACGGGTGAGGTGGGCAGGTGCCGGTTCGATAGGAGTAAGATTGCCGTGCCGGACTCGAACCGAACCGCCGTCCACTACACGGACGAGAGCAACGGAGAGGCTGGACTGCAAGATTTGGTGGCAAAAAAGGGGCCGGTTGCGGCTCTGGTGGACGCAAGCAGCGACAGCTTCAGGGAATACAAATCGGGCGTCTACTACAACCCAAATTGTAAGCAGCAGGAGGAGGACTTGCACCATGCAGTTCTAGTGGTCGGCTATGGAACCGACCCCAAGGAGGGCGACTACTGGTTAGTGGTAAGTGTGACCAACACCTGGTTTCACTGATTCAATTCTTAGCGGCTAATTTAGCTAACTGTTCGTTGTGCTCCACCTGCAAAACTAGAAAAACTCGTGGGGATTTGGGTGGGGCGAGCAAGGATACATGCGCATCGCTCGCAACAAGGGAAACCCGTGTGGCTTGACAACAAAATCGGCTGTGCTCGTTAAAATAGGTTGATCCCTCGCCGGATTTTTATATTGGCAAGGCTTTCAAATGGACTAGTTTGTCAATTGTGTGAATGCATGGATAAACATGATGAATTAAACACAAATTGAAATGTACTCGCATCCATTGCGCGCGCCAATGAGGCCTCTCGAATTCCGATCTGATCTGAGTGGATTGGGACAGAACCCAGCAATTCCAGAGGCACGAGGTTGCGGCATGCAAACAGAGCCAGTTCCTAGAAGCATTCATCATGCTTAGTATCTAAATTTTTGTCGTCTATGGCTAACAAACTCGCACTATCAGATTAGAGCTCTTCAACAAGCCGAACCCTTTTCGAGTGAATGAGCTCAGTTTGCAAGTTGACGAAAATGTTATAGAGCTGATTCATCGATGAGATCATCGATGTTGCGCCCATCGGATGCAAATGTTGGCGGCTTTGGCCACCGCGGAGCTCGTCCAACCCGATTTTCAGGTGTCCAAAGGTTTAAACTTTGGATATGGCCATTGCTCGAGCGTTAGTGTTAGAGTTCAGATCCTGAGAGGAGAAGTTGTTTCGTAGTTTGAACTGAACCAGTGGAATATGAGTTATCAAATCGCAATTTTAGTTGTGAGCCTCTGCTTGCTCGCCGGCTCGCTTGTGTCTGGCGGCAGCATTGGCCAGGCGGCCGACAGTTTCGATTGGCGCGATACACCTGGAGTTGTGAGCTCAGTCAAGGACCAAGGTGAGTTTCGTCCGCTTGAATAAGAATGTGTCCCTTAACCCCTCCTGATGGGAGCCACTAACAGCTGAGCAACTTTCGGCCTTCGCGCAAACTCGTAGGTAAATGCGACTCAGCGTGGGCCTTCGCTGCGGTAAGTCTCTCGGCTGCAACTGGCTACAAGCTGGCTCGCAAGCAAACAACTGACCAATGCTTCAATCCAATCCAAGGCTGGCCTATGGGAGGCAAGCTTAAAATTGCACTACAACATGAGTCTGGTTGACCTAAGCGCACAAAACATCATTGACTGCACATCGGCCAGCTTCGACTGCGACGGCGGCTATCCTTGGGCGGGCGTGATCGCCATCAAGGGCATCGAGGCTGAGGCCGACTACCCTTACAAGGGAGCTTTGGGCCCCTGCGCCTTCAACGAGTCCAAGTCGCTGCTCACCGTCGACAACCAAATTCAACGCGGCTTCATTCGCGAGGACAACATCAAATTCGGCGAACTCCTCATCAAGACTTACCTGCCCGTCAAGGGTCCAATTGCAGCCGCAATGGACGGAAGAAGCGACGCCTTCAAGAACTACAAGTCGGGCGTCTTCTATGACAGCTCGTGTTCGCAGCAATTGAAGGACCTCAAGCATGGAGTCCTGATCGTCGGCTACGGAACTGACCCGAAGGAGGGCGACTACTGGATTGCGGTGAGTATTATCTCGGTCAAACTGGCCCAAGGAAGCCGAGAGAGACAAACTCTAACTCCTCTCCAACATCAAACGCGCTCTCTGCAGAAGAACTCCTGGGGAAGTGAATGGGGCGAGCAGGGTTACGTGCGCATTGCTCGCAATCGGCCCAACAATTGCGGTTTGCACAAGATGGCCTCCTTCTTGCCCTGAACAGGCGGCCGGCGGGAGTCTCGCTCGCGCTGAGGGCGCCAGTGGCGAGATGGACAGATTAAACTGCGCGCCGACTGGAGCCGGTCGGCAGTCACTCGGTGGGCTCCGTTTGCAAGCCTTGAATGCGTCAACCTCGAGAGAGAAGAGTCCTCGCAGTGGGCAGATTGCTAATTTTGCTCGGCCGGCCGAGCTGGAGCCAACTAACTGGCGCAAAGTGTTCCCACGCTCGCGCGGCGGAAGTGGGCGCGCATAGCACCGGCGGGCGCTATGTGCACTTGCTTGGCCCGGCTCGCTCACTGTGCACTTGATTGTGTTAGCAAGTGCGACGCGTGCGACTCCAACGGCCAAATCCAATGAGATTTGGGCCGCGCAAACTTTCTCACGCGCGCAAACGTTTGGGGGGGCGAAGCGTGCACGAGCTATGCGCAAGTGTTTGGGCCGACTGTTTGGCGCGCAGAGCGGAGCGGAGCGGCCGTTTGCTCGCTCGCACGCACACAAGTCGCAAAGTGCACTAGGCGCAGCCGATTGGAGTGGCAAAACTGGCCGTTGCAAGTTGGCCGGCGGCGGCGCATAGCTCCGATTGCGGCCAACGCGCTGCACTGAAGCGAGGTGAGCCGCGCTGGGCTGGAAGCGCGCGCGCGCGCGCTCGAGTGTGGGAACGGCGCGCAACCGACACTGGCCGGCGCCGCGAGCGCCGCTAGGCCTCCCCAACTGAAACAGAAACCGAGACTGGCGCTGAAACCGAAACTGGCGGCCCGGCGTGCGGCTCTCCCTTTCCGGCCCCAAGAGCGGCGGCGGCGGGAAGGGCAGGCGCCGGTTCCGGTTGCGCGCGGCGCCCGAATTGCGATCGGTTGCGAGCGAGCTGGTGCAGCGGCGGCGGCGGCGGCAGTGGCGGCGCCGCCACTTGCTGAGGGCGCGCGCGCGCGGCGAGCGGCAGCTGCGCAGGTCCATTAGGCGGCTCACTGGGCTGCCGCCCGCGCTGCGCTGCGAGCAACACGTAGGCCGGGCGCCAATTGTTGATTGTGGGCGGCGCGCTAGTTTGCGGCCAACTGGCTTCCAGTGGCGGCGCTCTGGGCGGCTGGTGCGAGCGCGTTGAGGGCAGCTGCACCGGGCCGACATGTGCTGGCCGCGCGCACCGGCCTGCGCCAGCTGCGCCCGCCGCCGCCGGCTACACCCACACTGGCGGCCGCGCACTCTGGCTGGCCGGCCGGCCAGTTAGGCCGAGCACGCGCCATAAGTGCGCTGCGTCGCCGGCGGCTCGGGCGCGCCGCTCACGTTCGCGGCCGCAAGCACCGGCTGGCCACGCGAGCCAGCGAGCAGCCGGTGAACTTGAACTCGGGCGCGCGCGCGCTCGCTCTCGTAACGCACCCGGCGGGCAGATGATGGGCGCAGCTGCCCGCCGGGCGCAGCCAGTGAAAGTTGCGCCAGGCGGCGGGCGGGCTGGCGGCGCAGGCCAAGCCGCTCGCGCTGGGGCAGGTGGGCCTGCGCGCGGCCGCCAACTCTTTGCGCCTGCGCCCGCCCGCCCGCCAGCCCGGCTCAACAAGTCCGCCCGCCGCGCCCGCCCATCAATCAGCGCGCCTGACCCCGGCCGCCGCTGTCCGTCCGTCCGGCGCGCGCGCTTCCTTCCTTCCTGTTGCGCCAGCAACTAATTGGACGCGTGCTGCTTCGGCGCCAGATGCGCGCGCGCGCGCAGCCGCACAGCCGCCCGCGCAGAGGACGCCCGCTGATTGTGACTGCTCGCGCCGCCGCCGACGCAAGCGCGCAGGCCGCCTAAACCAACAGGCTAACCAACTCAATAAGTAATAAATTAAAGTACAAATTGTCGCCGTCGTGTCTCGTCCGCGAGCGAGCCTTTGTTTGCGAGAGGTGAACTCGGCTCGGCTTGGCTCGGCTCGGCCAGTTACCTTGACCTGAGCGCCGGCCGGCCGGCCGCTCGAAAGCGGAAAGCGAGCGCTCGGCGCACAAAGGCGCCCGAACAAACTCTCGCGCCTCCTCCACTCGAGTTTGGGGCCGTAATTGTCAACGTGAAATGGGAGCAGACTGGAGGATGGAGAGGCGGGAATTGTGCTCGGCGGGCGGAGGAGAAGTCGCCGGCTCCAGCTGAGCTCGCTCGCCGGGCAGGAAGTAAAAGTGGATCAAGCACTTGGCGGCCAGGAGAGCGCTTGTTTGAGTTTGCTTTTGTGCTCACCTCCGTTTTGTTTGGCTTTGGCCCCCTCCTCTTGCTCGCCGCTCTTGCTCGCCGCTCTCGCTCGCCGCCGCCGCCGCCGTTTCCTCGAGTCGGCGCTCTCTGGCGGCCACACTGGCGCCGGTTGAGTAACGAGCGCGTCCACTAAACGATCTGTGTCGGCGCTGACGCGGCCGCGCGCGCAAATCGCGAGCTCGCCCATCTCGGCCCATAAATCAGCGCGCTCAGGTGTCCGCTCGGCCTCACTTCGGCGGACTCAAATGCGGAGCCGATCTGATTTATATGCCATTGTTGTTGCGCGCTTGTTCGGCCGCGCGCACCAACCGGCCGCCCAGGACGAGGCCGTCGCCGCTCTCAAGCTAACCAAAACCAACTTGTTGCCCGAATTTGCCCGCCAAAACTCTTCCGGCCGCAAGCGACCAATTGTGCCGCCCTCCACGCCCAAGCTGCGGCCCACCTTTACCTTGGGCCGGCTTTGCCTTTGTCGTCGCGCGAGCCTCCCACCTTGACCTAGAATTCGCTTGTAATTCACTGGCGGCGGCGTGGAGTTGGCAAATCTCGGCCGCTTTTGGCCGACTCGCCTCTAAGGAGGCAAACTGAGCCAGCGCGACCATCAAAGGGCCATTAAAACTTGTTGAATCTGCGCGAGGAAGTTTAGCGGCGAGTCGCGCTGCTAAATTCAGCTCGCGTTTTGCCTGGCAACCAGCTCGGCCAAAAGCGGAAGAAATTTTCCACCACTTTGGGCGCAACTTTGGGCCAAAGTTGAAAAGTTCTTGTAAATCCAGTGACGCAAAGCGGGCGGCCAACTCCATTGGCTTGGCCGGCTTTTGAACGGAGCGGCAGTTTGCGGTGGAGCAAATTGGGGCCGCGGAAACAATGGCGCTCGTTGCTCGCCATTGGCGCCGAGAGCCAATGATTATGATTTAATATGTGCGCTCGGCGCCGGTGGGGCGGCCAAGCAGAGCGAGCGCCCGTAGAGCACGCAAATCGACAACTCCAACTTCCTGCCCCACAAGCAAGGAATCCCGCGGCCGACACACTAAGGGAATTAAATGAGTTATAAAATTGGCCAACTTTGGGGGGCGGAAGCGGGCTCTTTGTCGCGGGCAGATTTGATAAACTGGCGACGGTGGGCTCGCTCAGGTGAGCGCGGCGGCCTGCGCGCTCCAAGCGGCCTTGTCGCCGCCGCCGTCGCCGCCGCCGCAGATGATTAATGGAGACTCAAGTGGAGCGCCAACCTGGGAGCCTGCTCACCTGCTAACCAGATTGGGAGCCGTCGCCGCCGCCGCCGCCGCTCAATGATTAATGGCGGCCAACAGGAAGCGCGCGCTACAAACACCCACACAAACACGAACTCAAATGAGTCGTATAATTTGCGCGCTCCAGTTTGCTCGAAGCGGCGACAAGTCGCGCCGCCGCAAGAGCTCCTCCGCTCATCTCTCCTCCTCACTCTTCGCCCGCGACTAACGCGTGAGAAGTGCGCGCCAAACCGGAACTGGAAGTGGCCGGCGACTGCGGCCAAAGTTCCCCTTTGGAAGGAGAGAGAAAGAGAAATTACTTGTTGATTTGGCCGCGCCGCAGTCTTAGTCCCACTGGCCGCCACAGCCGCGGCCAGCGCTGCCAAACTTGAGATTGATTTGCGCTCGCCGCCGGCCCCAATTCGGCCACTCTGGGGGCCCATTTTGGCCAAACGCGTAAGGCGATTACGTGATGTCTCAATTGTCATTTCGGCCGCTCCACTTTAGAGCGGGCGGAGACAATGCAAAGTCCGAGCGGCCAAAACCAAAAGCAAACGAGCAGGCGCCTCTCTCGAGCGTTCTCCAACCTCAGCGCTCGACGTTCTTAAAAGTCGAGCGGCGAACAAACATCACAGATCATTAGACTAGATTGTTCCACTTACTTGGCCAACAACTCGGCCCGCTCGCTTCCCCTTCCGGCGGCCAGGTAAACCGGCCACTGGATTAGCGGCGGCGCTCCGTTTTGGCGGCGCGGCGAAAGTGGCCAAGTCCAGTTATTTTTGCGCTCAGAGTTGGCCTTCCCTTCATCTCGCGCGCATGGAATCCTTGAAAACTGGGCAGCAAGCTGAGCGCCGACCAAACTACCGACCAATTGCGCAATCTTGCCCGCTACTTGGCTCGAGCCACTTCTGCCGCGAGCAAAGATAACAATCGTTTGCATAATTTGCCGCCAAATCTCTCGTAAAATTGGAATTGTCAATCTGTTGGCCAACGAGCTTGCCGCTTCCAGTGCGCCTGCGCCCAGGGCAACTGGCGGCCGCCCGCTGCGGCGCAACTTCCTGTCGCGCAGACAAAAGCGCAACTCAAAGTTGGCCCGTCAGGTTGATTGGCGCTTGCGCGGCCAAATTTGTTTTCGGCAGCCAAATTTGGCCGCAGCAAGCAACAGGGGCGGAGCTCTCAAACCGCGAGGCTCACTTAATGAAATAGTGTCCAAAACACGCGCAAAGCCAACCACTGAATGCGTGTCAATCATTTCTCCTCCTTCGCCGCTAAACTTGACGCAACATTCGCTCACGTCTTGCTGCCCAGTTTGGGCGGCCAGGTAAAGGCAAAGGTAAAGGTAGAGGCGGCGTTCGGGCGTGTGGGAATTTGAACGCGACAAAAGTGGGCCAGCCGAGTGGGCCGGCCGATGGAGTGCGCCTCGGCTGCGCTCACGCAAGCCGCCCGCCCGGCCGCCTCTAGCTCGAGCTCGAACTAGAACTAGAGCTCGAACTAGAACTAGAACTAGAACTAGAACTCGAACTCGAGTGGCCGCACGAGCTCAAGTGGCCAGCTCCACTCTTTTGGCCGCCTGGCTGCCACTTGGGCGCCAGGTATAAATCATGCGCTCTAATTAGAATGGAAATCCTATCAATCCAGTCTGGCGAGTTGCGCGCAAGTCGAGAGGCTCGCGCGTGTTGGATTGTCGCTCGAGTTGCGGGCGACACTTGGACAAAGGCTGCGATGAGAAACATTCTCAATCCGCGCAAAAGCAAAGTTTGCCAGCCCAAGGAGGGCAAATTTGCAAACAATTTGCGGCCCAAATTCGGGCCTCCTTTCGTCGCCGCGCTCCACTTGGCCGCTCGCCGCTTGTTGGCCAGTTGCTTGAGTGAAGATTTGTCGCCCTTTGAGTGGCCGAAATCTCGCGCGCTCAAGGTTGTTGTAATTTATTGATTATCATCAATTTAAAATTGCAAATGCTGACAGTGCGAGCGAGTGCGAGCGAGGCGAGACGAGCGGAGAGGCGAAGAGAGGAGAGGAGAGGAGAGGAAGGAAGTTGGAGGCTTCGGGCAGTCAGAGGTCAGCGGCTGTTGCGCTTTGAGCAAATTGAACCGCGCTCGAACTGGCCGCTTCCGGCCGCAATCCATCACTTGTTGCGCGCGCCGCTCCTTATAGGCGGCGGCCGGGCGGCCTATTTAAGGCGCCGCTCGCATCCACTGCTGCTGCGGCCGCTGCAACTGCGACTGCGACTGCGACTGCGACTGCGACTGCGACTGCGACTGCGACTGCGACTGCAACTGCAACTAAGACTGAAACTGAGACTGAAACTGCAACCAAATGCAAAACCGAATCTGAATCTAAATCTGAACCCCGAATGCGGCGCCGCTTGCCGGGCAGGCAAATGGGAAAATAAACAAATAAATCGGCGGCCAACAGCGTGTAATTGGGAAATCCGATTGCGCAACTGGGCCAATGCGGTTTCAATGGGCGCAGGAGGGGCGCCGCTGGTTGGCCAGGTAACAAGCCTAATCGTTATAAATGGATTCTGGCCGGGCGAGCTGGCCGGCCGAGTGGCTGGCTGGCTGGTTGGTTGGTTGGCTGGCTGGCTGGCTGGCTGGCTGGCGGGCGGCAACAAGTAGGCGCGCGTTCCGGCCTACTTTCGAGTTTAGCGCGCAAAGCCGGCCCGAGGCCGCCAGCTCGGGGCGGATCATTAATTTTCACCCTTCCTCGCGCGCCGGCAGTTGGGAGCCGCGAGCTGGGAGATGGGAGCTGCGAGATTGGAGCTGGCGGGCAAGGCGGCGCTCCACGAGGGGACACAAATCGAGCGGGCCAAATGCAAATCAATCTTTGTTCCTAGCGCGCGCGCGCGCTCGGCGGGCGCAAATGAAGCAACAGGAGCCGCCGCTGTCGACAGCAAACTTGTTGCCCGCTCGCCCGCTCGCAAACAAGGCCGCCGAAGACAAATCAAATCGAATGGAATATTCAAACGCTTGTTGCTCAAACGCAGGTAAGCGCCGGCCTCCCTCCAAGCCGGCAACGTGAAAGTGTGAGAATGGAGGCGCAAGTCTCGTTAAAACGCATTCAGACGCTCAACTCTTTGGGGCTCCATTTGTCTTTGGCCGGCCGGCGGGTTGCACTGGCGGCGCGGCGGCCGTTGAAAGGGAGGCAAACTGAGCGGCGCTGGCTGGAATTGGAACTCGGCGGCCAGGAATGGAAGTGGAATTAAAACGGAATTGGAGTTGGAATTGGAATTGGAACTGGAACAAACCGGGCGCCATTGTTGACAAATGGAATGGCCAACAAGTTGGCTCCACTTGCACATCTGTCGCCTCCCTTCCTTGCGCAACACAACTGCGCTGGCCCGGAGACAAACAAAAGAGGTGAGAGCGAGCAACGAGGAGAGAGAGAGAGAGACTCTCGCTGTTGGCGGCCAAGCCACTCGAGCGAGCCAATGGGAATGAAACTCGTATTAGGGGATGGCAATTTGTTAAATCACTTCAAGGCGGCCTCCGCCGCGCAACTCCAACACTTTCGTGCTCCAATTGGTGCGCGACACTCGAGTTTGGCGGCTTGATTCGCGCAAGTCCGATCAGGACTCGAGGAGTTTGGCGCCGCAACTAGCTTGCAAGCTTGCATTAAGCTTCAAGGTGCAGACTCGCTCGCCTGTGTGTGTGAACTTACCTTTTTGTTCCATTCCCAGCCGCCGCCCGCTTATAGGTTGCGGAAGCGGCGCGGGTGGGCGTGGCCTGCTCAAGCGAGCCGCAAGGAAACCGCAACTCGCCAAGCGGCTAATCCAAGCCTCTCCTTGCGGCCGCCAACTCTTCCGGCTGGCGGGCGAGTTTGCGACCAACCATCCATCATTGCGTCATTCACGCAACTCGCCTCCACAAGACCAGTGGAGCACCTTTCTGCGCCGACTGGCAGTTGAGCGCCCAGTGCAAGCGCCTCGCTCGTTGCCCATCCATCATCGGCGGCCGCAACTCTTTTGGCGAGTGCCAGTGGGGCCGCCGCCGCCGCCGCCGCCGCCGGTGAGTCGGGCGGAAAAAATCGGTTCCCACAGGCGCGCTGGCTGGTGGCGCCACCGGCGGCGGCGGCGGCGGCGGCGGCGGCCACTTGTGGCTCCGAGCCGGCCAACTGGCGCCGCCAAGCGACAGATGTGGGCCAGGAATGCGCGGCCATTCTCGCCCAGGCTTGCTGGCTCGCGGCGGCAGGTAACCGGCCACACTTGCGCCCCCGAGTGGCGCTCGCTCGGGGCGAGCTGCTAGCCGCCGCCGCCGGCCGCGAGAGGCGAGAGGCGAGACGCGAGAGGCGAGAGTTTATTTGCGCCCGCTTCCAATTCACTCCTAGCGCCGCCAACTCCTCTGCGCTCGCTGGCCGACTTGCGGGGTTCCCACAGGAGACACAAATCACCGATTTGTGTCATGTTTGTTTGTGTTATGCAACCAGAGTTGTCGTTGGCGGCGGCGGCGGCGCAACAGTTTGTCGCAGCTAATCAGCGACAGGGCGGACGGTCGGCGGGCGCAGTTATCTCCGCTCGTTATCTCCCATTGCGTTTGCGAGTGCGGCCGCCTCCAAGGTTTGCGCAGCAGTGGCAACTGGGGCCGCCATTGTGATCCAGCTCCCGATCGCGATCACAATCGCAATCGCGGTCGCCGTCGCCCCTGGAGGCGAGCATCCCAATTCCAGTGCCGCTCCTCCTCCTCCTCCCATTCTAATTCCTGTTCCTATTCCTATTCCTACTTCCATTCCCGCCGCCAATCCCAATCCAACTCCCATCCCGTCCAGTGCCATTGAACGCCGACTCGGCCGCCCGTCCGGCCGAGCAACTCTTTCCGCGGCGCTCCTGGCGCCAGCGGCCAAGGTCGGCGGCCCTCCCTGCGCCCGGCTCGCGCAATTAGCGCCCCGCAAACGGCAGCAGCGGCACCGGAGGCAGCCGCCAACTGGCCGCCGGCCCATCGATCAGGGGCGCCACTAATTTGCATTGACACTCGCGGCCGATTCGCTCCGCGCATAGATCACAGCGCGCGCCGAGCCACCTGAGCGGCCGCTGCCGCCGGCCACTGACCGCCGCCGCTGACCTGCGATCCATCATTTCGCGTTCGCGTTCGCGCGCGCGCGCGCAAGCAGCCGCAGCGGCCACATGGGCGCCTACCTGGCCTCGCTCGCCGCCCGCGCTCAGCTCGGCCGGAAGGGCGGAGGGAAACACGAGCGGCCAATCTGGCGGCCGCTCGAGAGGCCACTCGACTTGTTGATGCCGACGTGGACGAAGCCGAGCGGCCGCCGATGAGCGCCATCGATCATGCTCGCGCGCCGGCTCGTGTTGCCGGAAGTGCGGCCGCCCGGCCTGCTGGGCTCAACGGTAGCCGCGTCTCTCTGCCCGCCCGCCCGCCCGTCTGGCTGCGCGGGCCTCGCTCGGGGGTTGCGCTCGTTGCGCCAGTCGCTTCGGTTGAGCCAGACGGCGCGCTGCTCGTGCTGCTCGGCCGAGGGCCAACAGGTGCGCTATGGGCGGCCCGCTCGTGACCAGGCGCAACATTTGGTCGGCCGGCCAGCACGACTGGCGCGCGAGCAGTCTGCTGCCGCCGCCGTCGCCTAATTGTTGGTTCCCCCCAACTGCCAGGCACAGGTAGCGAGCGAGCGCGAAAGCCTCGCTCCTTGGGCCCGCCGAGTGGCAGTGGGGTTGCGCCGGAAGCGGCGCGCGCGCGCGCATGTGTTAATTGGCGCCCGCGAACCCGAAAACACCTCAACCTGATTTCCGGCCCCAACTTGATCGGCCGCACTTCCGCCCGCAACAGGCTAGCCCGCTCGTGACTCCTCCTGAACGCCGCAAATTCAGCTCCACTGGCCAACTCCACCGGCTGGCCAACCAGCTCCAGTTTGTTCCCATGCAAATTGGCGCTCTCTGCCAGGAAGTGGCCGGCGAGTAATAACAAGTTTCGCCGCTAGCAATAATGATTCATTGATTCAGTCGTCAGTTTAGTTTAGTTTTGTTCAATTTGCTGTGCGATTTTGCTCGCGTTGCGGCCGCAGCTCAACTGCTGCCACTGGGGCCGCCGCCAGGAGGTTCGTTCTTCCCGCGAGGGGGCGCGGCGAGCGCGCAGGCAGACGGGCGCGCAGACGGACGGACAGACGGACTGACGGACGGACGGGCCAACCAGCTGCCCGCCCCACTCCACCTGGCCGCCCACCTGTGGCCCCCACAGAGCCGGCGACGCGAGATCGAACCCTTGTCAATGGGCGGCCGCCGCGGCCAACTGGTACGGGCGCCTGGTTTGGCCGGTTGAAGTTGCTGGCAAGGGGCGAGGAGCGTGAATGGGCCGAGCCGAGTTGGGTTGGCTCGACGGGGACAACAATGGGCGGCTCACGCTGGGCCGGCCAATTTGGGCCCATTGCGCGCACAGGTGGAGCGGTCGCCGCCACTCGCCGGCCCTGGCCGCAGATCTGAGCGCCCGATAGTGGGGGCCAGCCGGCGGCGGGCCGCTTCCGGTTCACACGCTCGCCGCCGAGAGGCGCGCGCTGGTGGATCGTTTACGCTGTTTGGCGCGCCAGCAAATTGTTACCTGTTGCCTCGGCCAGTGCTTGTGTTTGCGGTGGCAAAAGCGAGCCTCTGGCTGAGCGAGCGGAACTGGACTGGACTGGACTGGACTGGACTGGACTGGACTCGAGCGAGCGAGCGAGCGAGCGGGCGGAAGCGGCCGGGCCGAGTGTGCGGTTGCCATGGGCTCAGGTGGTGGCGGCGGCGGCAGCGGCTGCAGCAACTGCGGCCGCGACTGCGGTTGCGGCGCCCAGAGCGATTCGCGCCCGCGAGCAACGTAGAAAAGTCGGCCCCTTGAAACAACAGGCACTTCCGCGCAGCTCGCGAACACAGGTGGCTCCTCCGCTCGCTGCAGCGGCTCTCGGGCGCCCGGAGCCACGATTTGGTCCACTTTCGAGGCTCGGCCAGTTTGGGCTGCGAAGGAGGAGCGGCGGAGGATAGCGATAGGGCAAAAGACATAAAAGCGCTCCAGCGACTAATGGTCACCTGGGCCGAGTTTTATTTGCACGCTCCGAGCCGATGGGCTCCGTGCGCAAAGAGGAGGCGCTGGCCAGCATATCAGGTGGCCGGCAAAACAGTTGCTCCGCCAGCCGGCCGGCCGACCGACCGGCCGACAGGTGCTGAAGGATGGTGAAGAAAATTGATGATTCCAGTGCCCGAAGGCCCAACAATGGCGCCCTAATGGAGGAGCGGCGCTGGTAGGCAAATTAACGGAAAGAGAGACTCGCTGCTGGCTGCTTCCTGCGAGTCCGCCCACAGCTAGCGCGGCCGAGCGGCTGGGGCGGCGGCCAGAGGAGCGGCCCTGTCTGGCTGCCAACTGGTTGAGGCGGGCGCGAGCGGCCGTTGGTCAGCTGGCCGCTGGCTGCACACGATTCCGAGCATCAGCTGCTAGCTACCTGCTCCGTGGGCCAGCCTCGGCCAGGTTAATGTTGGCCGCACGTAGCACTTGAGCCGCGAGCAACGAGCATCGAGCATCGAGCATCGAGTCGCCCACTCGACTTTTGTCCGCCTGACAGCCTCGGAGGCTTCGCCGCCTGGCCGCCAGTGCAGCCACTGCGGCCACTGCAGCAGCGGCAGCGGCAGCCGGCGCCACTTGGGCCCGAGAGGAAGCTCAGGTGGTTTTGGTGGCCGGCGGCGTTGTCGCTGCGGCCGCGGCTGCAGCTTGCGGCTTCCAGGCTGCGTCCGGCGCGCTCACCTGGCCGCCGGCGAGTCAAGTGGTTTCATGGCCGCGACTTCAGCTGCCGGCCGCGACTCTGGCCGTGGATGTGGATGTGACTGCGGCCGCGGAGGAGGCCAATCGGGGCGGCTGCGGCGCAGGCCGCGCCAGCAGAGAGGGAGAGCGCGTTGTGGCCGGACGCGGCCCGAGCGGCAGCCGGCCGCCGGCGCGGCCAGCCAGCGAGCCCCAGCCGGCGGGAGGCCGCCAGCCCGGCAAAGGAGTGCGGAAACAGGTGAGGGGCCCCCGAGCGAGGCGGCCACAGTGCGCCGCGTTTATTGCCTCATATTTGGCTGGCCATTAATCCCTTTGGCCGGCGGATCTGGCCGAGGGGGCGACTTGGTGTTGCGCGCAGAGGGGCGGGCAGGGCAGGGCAGGGCAGACAGGCTGAGTGGGGCTGAGGAGAGGCGAGGCGGGTTTGAGTCGGGGGGCCGAGCGGAGGAATAAAGTTCATGGCAACGCTGCCAGGCAACAGGTAGAAGAACAATCAATTACGCCAATAAAAATGGCCATCAGAGTTGGCGGCGGCGGCGGCGGCGCAAGTTGTGTGCTGATCTTCTCTCTCTCTCTGCCTCCTCTCGCTCGGTCATGCCGGCCGAGCATGCGAGCGGCGCCTCCTGAACACCTGTTGCTTTAAACGAGCGGCCCCAGCTCGGCTCCAGTCCCGGCAGCGCCGCTCTCCGCGCCAGCCGGCCGAGCGGCGGCGGCGGCGGCGGCCATTTGAAACAGGGCCGCTCGGGTGGGCGTTCCAGCGGCGGCCGGCCGGTTGCGCCACAGCGAGCCGCTTTGCCGGCGCCGATCGATTGAGAGATCAGTTTGCCGCTGCTCGTGCTCCCTTTGAGCGGCCGCCCGGGGCACCCAAGGCTTGCGCAAGTGGGCGCCCGGAAAGGCTGCGCCGGCGGAGTGGCGACCATCCATCATGGAGGCGGCCGGGCGGCCAGGTAGCGAGCGAGCGGCCGGCTAGCGACACTCGCGCAATTTGGGGCCAGTGGAGCTGTGAACCAGGAACTCGCTTTCAAGGCGAGCGGATGGCCAGACTGAACTGAACTTAACTAAACCGAACTGAACGCTCCTCCCCCTCGCTGGACTCGACCAAACCGAAGCCAGGCTGGGCTCCACTGGAAATCAACTGGCCTGCTTGGTCTAATTGTGCTCGCCGGGTGAGAGGTGCTCGTCGCCAGTGTTGCGCAACGACTTTCGACTTTCACCTGGAGCCAAGTTGGCTTCTGCTAGAGCTGCTTGCAATCTGCTCGGCCAACCTCTGGCCAAGCGGCGGCTGGTCGCCAAATCGGGAGTCAATTAGCGCCCATGGTGGCGCTCTGACTAATGAATGAATTTATGCAAATAGGCGCCCACTCGACGGAGGCGGCGGCGGCGGTGGCGGCGGCTGCGGCGCCTCGGCTCCATTCGGCCGGCGCGCGCGGCCAACAATGGGCTCTGGGCGAGGATCGCGGGCGGCCGACAGGTGTGCGGCCACTCGCCCGCGGCTGCTTGGCGCCGCTGGCCGGGCGGCGCAACTCGGCGCACCTGCATCTTTTTGCTACGGGCCTTGCGAGTGGCGCGAGCCGATCGCGCGGCCAAAATCACGCGCCAGACGCGATTGTCTTCCTTCGGCTCCATTGGACCGCTCAGCTGCTCGCGAGTCGCGACTATTAACCAACAAACAAATTCAATTTGGGAGCCAGTAATTAGCGTTAGCAGGCTTCAGGCTGGCTGGCTGCTTACTTTCGAATGGCTTCCCTTCTCCTCTCCTCTCCGCCCGTCCAGCCTCGCGAGCGCCACACTTGGGCGCACGAGCCCAAAATCGTGCCCATAGCTCGCGAGCAACCTAAACTGGCCGCCACTTGTTAGCTGGCTCCCGACTTCTGCCCACGAAAACCACAATTTGAAGCGAGCGGCCAGCCGGATCAGAGGGGCGAGGGCCGCGCAGATGTCCGCCTGGCCGGCAAGCGGCGGCGAGCGGCGGATACTTTACCTGCGCTCCTTTGTTCGCTAACGCCGCCTCAGTCTTAGTGGGCGCCGTGGGGCCAATTTGAAGCGGCGAGGAGGAGTGCGGTGAGCGGGCAAACCGGCGGCCAGGTAGACAGAGTGACGATCTGCGTGCTCAAGATGAATTGATGTTTGTTTGAGACAAACAAGCTGCGCTCACTCCAAACCAAATGGCATTGGGCCGCTTTTAAAGGCGTCGCTTTTTAACGCTTTCCACAAAATCAATTCAAATCGCAGGTGAATTGAATTGATAATAAGCATTCTCGTTCTCGCGCTCCCCTCCTCTTTGCTTTGCATAGAGTGAAGCAGCCTGCAAGCTGCCTCACTCTGCGGCTGCCGCAGCGCTGAAAATGCGCCCGCTTGCTGGGCGCCGACGCTGGAAGCCAACAATGGAGGCAGCGAAAATGTATCCAGTTAGCGGGCCGAGCTAGCAGCAGCAGCGGGAGGAGCAGCAACAACAACAACAGCAACAGCAACAAGTGCAGGCGCATAAAAGTTTACCTGTCCCAGCCCTTGCTTTTGGCCGGCGGGCTGGCCGAATTCCGTTGCTTCTGCGCGCTCGTGGGAGAGGCGCCGAGCGGGCGAGCACTCTTCACTGAGGGCGCCTGAAAGGGAGGCAGCGACAACAAAGGCACAGCCATGGCGAGTGGATTACAGGTAAACAAAGAAACAGGTAAAAACTAACTGTGTGTGTGTTTGCAGGCCATTGTGGCTGGCCTGGACGGCGGACATGGAGCTGGCGCCATGCAGCTCGCGAGCACTTGGGCCAGGCGAGCATGGCACCGGATCTGGCCCGCTCACAATGGGAGCCGACCGGCCGGCCGGCTTGCAGATAATTGGAGGCCCCAACTCCAGCTCCAATCCTTTGAAGCGCCACTCATAATTAGCCGCAAAAATTCACGACGCCGCCGCCGGCCAAGTTCGTGAGCGCGCGGAACCGGAACAGCGGGACGCACCTGAGCGCACACGCGCTCACAGCGCTCAAAACCCACCTGTCGGCCCGGAATTTGGGGCCCAGAGGCTTGTGTGCTCTCTCTCTCTCTCTCTCTCGGTCGCGGCCGGCGAGCTCGCCCGTTGATTGTGGGGCCAGCCAGCAAAGCGGGCAGGTGAGCGCGAGCCTATAAGCGAGGCGCGCTCGCCAGGTGGCGCGCTAGGTCACGCGAGCCGCCTTGTTGCGCCGTGAGAACGGCGCTCGTTAGCGCGGCCAGCGCTCCTCTTGCTCCAATTTGCTCGCCTTGAACATCGAGCGGCCATGAATGAGCGCGAGCAAATGTCTTTATGATCGGGCTTGTTGCGCTAGAAACAGGCTGCAAGGTCGTTTAAATGCAAATTTCTCGCCTCCCAGCCCGAAACCGCACCTAAAAGGCCCGTTTCGGCTCCCCTCCTGGCCGCCAAAATAAAAGCCCATTGCAGTGGCAACTTGTCGCCGAGTTTGAACAAGTTTTACGGCCGGAAGCGCCACTATCTGTTCAGGGGGCGCGCAAATCGCCCATAATGCGCCCGGCGCGAGGCTGCCACCTATGCAAAGCTCGCCTCGAGTCTGCCCGCCGCTCCTCGGCCAAGTTTCGGTCGGCGCCGCCCGGTTTGTGCTTTTAATCGGCGCCGCTCGCTAGAGTTTATCTCGGGCCTCAAATCTCTCTCTCTCTCTCTCGCTCTCCGCCGCCCCTGCTCTGCGCCGTCCAAGTGGCGCCGCCTTCTCACCGGCCGCCGCCAACTGGCTACCAGTCGGGCCCCCTTTCAGCGGGCCGAGTTTGCCGCGCCGGCCGCCGCGAGCTGGTGCCGCCCGTGATCGACTGGCTCCTTTGTGGGGCCGGCAAATTGGCCAGGTGAGTGACATATTGTGCCACCGGCGCCCAGATCCCTATCGCCGCTTATAGGCCGGCGGCCCAGCCACCTGGCCAACAAGTGGGCGGCGGCGGCGGCGGCAGCAGAGGGACTCGAACTGGCGGCCGAGTGCAAGTCCAAGTCCAAGTTCGAGGAGGAGGAGGAGGAGGAGGCTGAGGAGCGCGCAAATCCGCGCTAAGCCGGCGCGCATACCTGGCATTCGTATAATGAGCGCGCCCGTAATTGATCCGCGCGCTCGAGTTGTGTCTCACGCGCGCCGGCCAAGGCAGTGGCAGTGGCAGTGGCAGTGGCAGCGGCAGTGGCAGTGGCGGCCGGCCAACAACAACAAGTTCACGGCCAAAATGGCGCCGCCGCAAGCAAGGTGAGCGGGCCGAGCAGAGACCAGTAGCGGGCGAGCACAATGGGCCAGTGCGCGGCGGTAAGTGGGCCAACTGTGACCGCTTTGCGCGACACTGGCAGACTTGCGGGCGCTCGGCGCCATTGAGGCCGCCTGGCCGGCCGGCTACTCGAAGCGCCGGCGACTCGAGGCCAACAATGAGATTGGCAGCGAGCGCGACAGATGCACTCGCTTTTGCATCGTCGCCAATTGTTAAAATATCATTATTTTGCGCCTTATTTTGAGCGCGCACGAGCAGCGAGGAGGAGGAGGAGAGCAAGAGAATGGCAAAGCTCCGCTGGCTCCAATAACACATTCAATGGGCGAGCGCAAACAAACCAAGCCAACTGTTCGGCTCGGCTCGGCTCAGTGGGACGCGCTGCTCGAATTCCTGGCGCTCGCGCACTGAGCGCCTTCTGTCCCGACCAGCTCAACCCTCACTTGGCTCCAAGGCCAAGCATGCAAATGCGCCACCGGCCGGCGACAGGTAAATCCGGCCCAGGTGAGTGCGCGCGGCGCTTTTGGGCCAACTGCATCCGGCCGACCATTCAGCACTCGGCGGAGGGGCCGTTGCAAGCTGAGCGGCTCAGCTGGCCGCCGGCCGCCACTGTGATCGATTGTTTGCAGCCGGCCAACCGCTGCTCGAAATGGGAGCAAACTCAGCTGCCACTAACGCCCCATCCAACTTCCGAGCTGCGAGCGCAGATTGAATTATTTGCCCCCAAAAGAGCCCCTCTTGCTTCCACTTGGGCCAGATGGACCCGCAAACTCGGGCGGCCGCTCGGTTTGCTTGGTTCCCATTCAACAGGTGATGGAGGTGAATGGTTTGTATGCAAATCAATTTGCGTTTGCGGCCGAGATTTATGAATCGCGCGCTTGGAGCGGCGCTAGCGGAGCAAAGTGTCCCCCTGGCCAGTGTCGCGCTCGCCTCCACCATCAATCACTGGCCGGCCAGCGAGCGGCGCTGCCAATTTGCTGGCCGAGCGGGCGCCTACCTGCCGCCAGCCGGCCAGTCAGCCAGCCAGCCAGGCGGACGGACGGGCGCGCAAAGCCCGGTTGCTCGGCCGGCTGCTCCGCGGGCGCAGACAAAAAGCGACCGCCAGTTAGCAGCCAGAGGCAGGGCTCAGCCATTGACAGTGGGCCGAGCACAATGCGCCATGTGCACAAACACAATAACTATTGATTCAGGTACAATACCTGGCGCTTTGGGCCCCATTGGGAACAATTTGCGCGCTCGGTTCATCTGTCGCCATTGCCGGCGCTGTCGGCGCTTCAAGCTCCACTTCCACTCCGCTCGCCGGCGCCCCCCCCCCCGCCACTGCATCTGGCCCTCGGGCGCCCGCAAGTGGCCTGCGCGCGGCTCCCCTGCGCCCGGCGCGCCCCCAAGGCGGGCCAACGTCTGCCTCAGGTGGCCCTCGCAGTGGCCGGCTGCTCGCAGCACCAAAAAGCGGGCCAAACTTGTCCCAGTCGCCGCCACCTGAGCGCAGAAGGGCGCGCGCGCCATTATAGGCGGCGCGCGGACAGGTCTGCGCCGGAAGTGGCGCCGGTCGGGGCGAGCCGATTTCCGGCTCGTGCGCGCGATCAGGGGCGCCATTGGCCGGCGGAGGGAGGAAGTGAGCGCGTTGGTTGCGTCTGCCGCCTGCGTGGCCGCTCTCCAAGTCCAACAGGCTGCTGCTGCTGCCGCTGCGGCCGCTGCCGAGCGGGCAGCTGGGCGCGCGCGGCCGCCAGGGGGCGCGCGCGCCGCCCGCAAGTGTGCGCGGCATCTGGCCCGGCGGCCCTCAACGCGGAGGGCCGCCCGACTGGCCGGTGTAAGCGGGGCGGCGCAAACGGGATTCATCTGTTGTCCTCGAGCGCTCGGCCGCCAGGTGAGGGCGCCAGATTGCGCGACAGATGCGACAGTCGGCAGCCGCAGCCGCAGCCGTAGGGGCGAGCGGGCAGAGCGGGCGAGGAGCAGAAGGGCGAGAGAGGAGCGCGCCGCTTTTGAGCGCCAACGCAACTGGGCCGGCGGCGCACATGTTCCCTTTCTCGCCGCTTCTCTGCCCTCGCATTCGCCTTAACCTGCCTGCTCGAGCTGCCGCCGCCGCCGCCGCCGCCGCTGCCACCTGAGCGGCTCGCGTCTGGCCGCTCGGAGCGCCTCGAGCGCGCATGTGGCGCCAGTGCGCCAGACTTGTTGCTCGATCCGGCAAACGAAGTTAGGCGGACGCAAACGCAAACGCAAAACAATCCACTTGCGGCGCCTCTCTCGCTCGCCGGCTTAAATGGCTCCACTTGACTCGCTTGAGTTGCGCGGCCAGGCGAGTGCACTTGGCGGCTGCGGCGGCCGAGCGCCAAGATAGCCGCTCGCCGCTCGCCCCTGCAGCAGCCAGTGCGGCCGCCTTGGCGGAGGCGCCGGCCAGATGCAGCCGGCGCCGCCCGCAACGCTCATAGGCAGCCCGACAATCTATGGGCGGCGAGCGAGAGAGGCGCCGGGCGGAGTGGCGAGCGTTGCCTGTGCGCGCCAATGCAACTTTTGCACTGACGCGTACTGAGGCCGCCGCGCGCACTGGGCTCTGCTGTCTGTCTCTCTCTCTCTCTCTCTCTCTCACTCGCTCACTCGCTGCTACTGCTGCCGCTGCCGCTGCCGCTGCCGCCGCTGCTGTTGTTGTTGCGGCGGCGGCCCTCGCGCAGGGCCCACTGCGCACGCGGACGAGTGCGCGCAAACTTGCCACAATTGAGTGCGGCCGCGCCGGCACATTTGCATGGCTGGCGCGCGCACTGATTCTCGCAAACGCGCGCACAATCCGCTCCACTTGCTTCCACCGCTCGCCCGCAGCCGCCGCCGCCGGTCCAGCTGGCGCGACGGGCGCAAAACAAACGCAGTAGCACTGGTTGCAATCTCACCTCCAGTTGCAAAACTAGTCCACTCGCAAGCGGCCCGCTGGAGCACAAGCGACCAGTTGATCGCCGACTCCATTCAATCGCAATCGGGAGCTCGACCAGCAACCATCTCGCACCATTCCAGCCCACTCATATAGATCCAACCAACCCGGTTCAAGCAAGATGCTCCTCTCAATGTTAGTTAAACTCTACAGCCAGCAACAGCAGCAGCAGCAGCAGCTCGAGCTGGACAGCCAGCAGCAGCAGCAGCCGCTGCAGCTCCAGGTCGGCCAGCAGTCGCCCGCCGCGCTGACTCCCATCGGCGAGCTCCAGCAAGCCGACGACCAGACCCTCGCCGCCATGATAGCGGCCAAGCAGTTGCTCCAGCTGCAGCAGTTCGGCCGCCAGCAGCAAGACCAGCAGGTTCAGTTGCAGCAGCAGCAGCAGCTCAAGAAGGAGCAGGAGCTGCAGCAGCAACAGCAACAACAACAACAAATGCTCCAGCTCCATCAAATCAAGCTCGAGCAGCAGCTCCTGCAGCAGCAGCAGCAGCAGCAGCATCACCTCCAACTCCACTCCTCGCTCAGAAGCCAGCAACCTCTCCATCAGCTCAACAACCAGCTCAACCTGACAAACGACCACTGCCAAGCGCGACAACTCTCGCCAAGCTCACAGGCGCAACCCTTCGACTTGAGCGTCAAGTCGGCAAGCAACTCCTCAAGCTCCTCGCTAAACAACTCAACGGGTACGACGGCCAACTCGCCAAGCCAGCTCTCGGTTAGCCAGCTCGCTTCCGCGCACCACTTTCAGTTGCAGATGCAGCAGGCGGCCTGTGGCCAGCAGTCGCCGGTTGGTAGCCAACACAGTGGCAGCGGCCGAAGCGCAAGCAGCACCAGCGACGACGACGACGATGACGACGACGACGACCGGGAAGACCACGGTAGCCTTGGCCAGAGGAGAGCGGCCAGAGGCCAGCGAGGGGCAGCCAGCTATGGGGTTGTTGGCGCCGACGAGGAGGACAACAACTCGCTTGATTTGGTCAAAAGAGGCTCCTCGCATCTGAGGAGCGTCACTCCAATCAGGGGCTCAAAGGTGTCCAGTTTGCTCGAGATGGAGATGGATATGGAAATGGACATGGACTTGGAGATGGACCTGGCCGAGGGCGAGGAGAAGGGCGCCGTTTTCAAGCCGCAACCGTTCAAGGTCATCCGCGACAAGGACAACAACTTCAGCTGCCAGTACTGCAGCAAAAAGTACCAATCCATGGGCGCCCTTAAGATGCACGTCCGCACGCATACTCTACCTTGCCAGTGCAAAATCTGCGGCAAGTCATTCAGCAGACCCTGGTTACTTCAGGGACACATTAGGACGCACACCGGCGAGAAGCCGTTCAAGTGCGACCAATGTCATAGGGCCTTCGCCGATAGGTCCAATCTACGCGCCCACCTCCAAACTCACGCAAAGGTTAAAAAGTATTCGTGCAAATGTTGCCTCAAAACCTTCTCCAGGATGTCGCTACAGGTTAAACACGAAGAACACTGTAATAACAACAACAACAACACCACCACCATTAATTCCACAACTCAGAGCTCAACAACAAATGGTCCAGATGCAGCCAGGTTAACGCCCACAACGCGAATAGATGAGGTGGCAACGAAACACCACTGTTAGAGCCACATCAACTTTTGACCTAAAATAAGCCATTAGACTTGATTATATTATATAAATACATAGATTTTTAAAATGTAAATGTTCTGATTGAATTACAGCTCACGGTAATGCCAAATAAATACTAGTGTTAGAAACACGTTAAGCTTGAAACCAATCGACCCCTAGGCTCAATCGGCTGACCGTCTCTTACATTGTTTGCGCTTATCCTCCCTGATATCTGAGGATCTACCGAAGCCAGGTGAGCCTATATGACGCTGCTGTTTGATTTCCGCCACCATTGGATGGTCGCGTCGAGTCCGCACTCAAGGAGCTCGGGCGCGCCACCTCTTGCTCCTGATATCTACTAACCATTGTTGGACGTTGGAACTAACCATTAACCAGTGCAGCGTGCCATCCTATGCCTACGCCCAGGGATACAGTAGACGTCGCCCTAAGTCTCAAGGGGCCACCTCGTCCTCAGACAACAAGGTCAATTTCAGTCGACGAGAGATTGTCAGGATAAAAAGACCTGTTTGGCTCCTGGCCAGTCATGTTGGTGCCCATCAAGAACTATGTTAGACTGCTCGGAGCTGGATGAACAAGATGATTGAGGGAAATCCCGAGGAACTTTGAACGAGAGGAGGGGGATAGCCACTCTGGGGGCTGAAGTTTCTCGATATTCACCCTTATGCTCACCGAGGGCACCAGAGCTCACAAATGTTTCAGAGCAAAGATTGAACCAGCAATTAACAATTTATATATAACATTAGGGTCAACAGTCTGCGATACAACGATCAGTCCATATTCTATTGAGTTTTCGAGAAAGCCCCTTTGCGTTTATCAGGCACAACTGGTCTGGGTCATCATCATCCCATTCACTTGTCTCGTTATCGTTTGGCATGAGTATTCGCCAGCCTTTCGGCCACCACTGGAAACATGGAAGCCTTGCTGGTGGATTGTGTGGTGCACTTGAGAGGGAAAGTGTGATCCAAAGAAAGAGGCACCATCGCCAAAGGCGCCATCCATGAAATCGGCATGGTTATGGCTGGTATGGTCAAACATTCGACCAAAGGATTGAAATTCATCCTCTTCAATATCATGAAATAAGTCATCTAAATTGACACCATGAAACGAAAAATGATCGTGGTGCGGATTTCGCTGATGATGATTGCTCTGATGGTGGCCGAAATGATGAGCATGTTTAAAGAGCTGATCTTCGTATTGCTTGAAGAACTCGTTCATGTCAAAGTCGTTCATTCCATATGGATGGCCTCCATTTGGGTGAAACCCTTGGCTCGAGGGTCTTGATCTTTCTTCATCGTAATCCTTGCGTTTCTTTTCGTCAGATAGTGTCTCGTAGGCTTTGAAGACTTTTATGAACTCGTCTTGTGCGCCTTTTTCCTTATTTTTATCTGGATGATACTTTTTGGCCAGCTGTCTGAAAGCTTTGTGGATTTCTTGCTTGGTTGCGTCTTTACTCACGCCCAAGATCTGGTAATAGTCTTGATTATCATTTAAGTTAGCCAAAACGAACGGCGTCAATCTTTTGGAAGCACCCTCCAAATTATTAGTTAACTCTTGTAATGGATCAACTACCGAAAAATACAAAACAGTTGTAGCTAACAGATGATTGTAATAAGCGAGTAGTTGGTTTGTGAGCATGTCGACTAGTTTATTGTTACAGCTTTATGAAATTGTCTCAATCGATATCCAACCGAGAGGTTCAAATCATGGACGAATGATCAACCATCGAATGGCTTTGGTGTGGGTAAACTCTTGAGATCAAGATCGTTAACACTTGAAGTAGTTAAATGCTTTAATTTGACCAAAGGTGTGAAATGTTATTCGTACTCCTTAAATATTCAAGTGACCTGGTAAGATGAATCAGCTAAACGCGACTGTATCTTTTCTCAGCTTCCCGAGCTGAGTTCGCAGTAAACGTGCATACATCTGTTTTTGGCTTACGGACTGGGTTCGATTCTCAGTCGCGTTCTTTTTTTCGTCTTCAATAAGTCCTCAACCAAGCGACGCCCAATTCACGTGCGCGATTGTTGTGGCCTGTCACCATTCCGTTCGGGGCCTGGCTGCGGGTGAATGCGATTTGAGCAAAGGCAGTTCTCGTATAGACTGGAAGCATCAAGTTGACGAAGCTGATGCCTAAACGCCTCGTCCTCGATATCGTCCCTTGGACACGATCTGCAAACTGTTCAGACTTCGAGGTCGATGGCGGCTGAATGCATCTCTTGCAGTGTAGCTTATATCCGATCAAAAGCAGTAGCTACGTAGATAAAAAGTAGTAGTCACGACTCACACAAGAAGATATTTTGGATGTTTGGACACTGAAAAGTTATAGGGTTGTTACATCAACTATGGCCATACTTATTGGTGAGTTACTCAAGAATAGGCTTTGTTTTAGTTAGTAATGAATTCTTGCAATATGGGATAGCGAGGGATGGAATAGATAGTGCACGTTAAGGGCAAGGGCTCGAGTCAATCGATATGTAACTCGTGGGCACAAATCCGATAAAGTCTTCGTCATCAGGTTTGAAAATCTTTCTCCTAACCCGAGTCCAGCCATCTCCTTGGTCGAATTCTATGACATCAAATTGCTCGCCCTCAGTCATCGAGATTGAGCCAGTGGGCTCAGCTATAATGTTGATAGAGAATCACATGTTAGAAATGATCTCTACCAAAGCGTATGCCATCAGTGTTTTAATATCGCACTGCCCAACTCACCTTTAAACGGATAAAGAGCTCTTGCATGAGCTTGGGTCGGTAGGTCGCCTGGAGCTTGATAACCATCGCTGTTATACTCTTCCGCGCTGGTGTTATGATTAACTGTGACTTCCTCGTTCAGATTGCTACATCCATCAACGGTGTCACTGTTTAGAAATCGAGTTATGCTTTAATATCAGAGGGTCTACATGATAGTTAGACAGTGATGCCTTGTTTACTTACGGAGCTGCGTTGAGGGCACTATTTGAGATACTATCGCTGATAGAATCATTGAATGAGTTGCTTGTACGATTTGTCATACTACTTTTGGTGGCTTCCCTATTGTTGGAATCAGGCCGAATACTGGTCTCAGAGTTAGTTCTTGATATTTCCGACTCTTGACCTATTGAAGCTCGATGGATGGAGTTTGTTATGCTGGGCGATTTACTAGCTTCATTTTCGGGAGTAAAGTTAGCTTTGCTCGTCATAACGTTGTCGATCTCGTCAAGGAGGACTAAATGTTTTCTTAGCTCGTTATTCAGGCGCTCTAGGGTTACTTCGTTCTCTCTCAACTGACACTCAATAGTTTTAGGATCTCCGAAAGCTCCATTTTCTTCGTAGGCCTGCCGCATAATGAGCAATCCATCTTTAACACCATTAGCCTGGCTTATTTGACTATTTAGCTCGTCGACTTTTGTCTGTATCTTCTTTCTTTTTTGATTTGGTGGCAATTCTGAGAAATCGTTCTGTTTGACGGGGTAAGAGTCGTGTGAGAGACTGGTTCGTTGAACAAATTTTGCAGATAGATTGTTCAAACTATTGGTGCCACCTACCTTATTTGCGCCGAATATTCCCAATAATCTCGTACGTTTCTTTAGGCCTCTGGCCGTGAAAGTGTGTCTAAGTGAATCTGATTTTAAGGAGTGCGTATATACAAGGCTGCTTCCTTTTGATTGGGTTGAATCAGTCTCACAGTTTGTCACCTTGGCGCTAAGATCTTCAAATGGAATGTCATCGGGAGGCTGCATTCCAGATTTATATCTATCTACAACCAGTTGGGCATCAGCCACTGGGTCAATGGAATTTGATGTCTCAACGACACCATCAAGGCATTTGTTTATAATCGGCTCAACGTTTTTCTGTATAATGGCACTTAGTTTCATGAAGTTCCTTGCACATTCAATCCTTCTAGTCTCCATATCTTGCAATTGCTGGAAAACTTTCGGCATAAATTGAGTATAATGTTCGCGTTGTGCTTGATTGGCAACTTGTAATTGTTTTGCATAGTCGGTTTTGCTGTTTTCGCAAGCTCTCTCTTTCAACAGACGGATTGTCTTGGCTTTTTCTAGCTCCGCCCTGCTAAGATTAAGATCTAAATCAGCTTTTTGATAGTTATCATGGGCCTTCTCTGATTCTTTAAACGCTTTATCGTAGCATTTTTTTGATTTGTCTAACTGGTTCAGGGAAACATTGAGTAAGTTTTGGTATTTGACGCCCTCACTTAGGTGTCGCTTCCTCTCCTCTCTTAGGTCTTTACTTATGGACGTTATCTCTTTAACAATTTGTGCAGATAGATTTTCTGCAATTACCTCGTGTTGGCCAGCCATATCTGAAACTTCTTTGAGTACTTGAGCAAATGCTTTGCAATAAGTAAACTCTTTCTCGTCATCCTTTTTCTTTAGATCGTAATGTTTCGTTAATTTTCGGAGTCGGCTCGCATAATCTGTCTCAATTAAGCATCTGTCTTTAATAAAATGACCCAATTTGTCTAAAAAATCGATCCCTCTGGCAGTATGGCTTGTGATAGTATCAAACTGGTCCCAAAGTTCGGTTGACCAGCTCATGTTGGACATAGAGGTTACGCAGACGATAGACAGATATAGGTGGTTTGAGGTTCTCCTAAAACTAAGTGGGTTTGAGTAAAAATTACATCGATTGAACTAATTTGAAGAGTTTGCACGTAGGGCTGCTTAAGTATATCTGTTTACTCCGAGTGTGAATTTGGTCTTCTATCAAGACTTGCCTTACAGGAATACTGTGATAGCGTTAGCTGTATAATGTGAGAATAAGCTTTTGATGATATTTGCTGGCTTAAAAGGTGTGGTAGTCTCTGTACTTTCAGCTGCTGTTGCTGTGAACAAAGTGCAATAGCCTTCGTTAACTTTGTTGCCAATAATCATGTCTTGATAAGATTTTAGAGATTAAAATTTTTGCTAAGGGGGTCGGGCATGAAGATCCGGGCGATGTGCTGTTACTGACAAGACATAACCGAGTTTCAGATCCTATTATTGTTCGGACGTGAAAACCATTCTCCGAATTGAAATTAGATAATGTTGGGATCATGAGTAAACCACATTTTGAACTGAGAATTTTAGTGCTACACACCAGTGAGTGAACTCGATTTACGCTGATGAAGCCAGCAGGAGTGACACAGTGTTGTTTACTGCAGGGGATTTGATGTTCAGTGCAATCCTACTCATCGTCACATGTTACTCATAACTCATTGGTAACCATTCTTGAATCATAGTCTCTATTCTAATCTAATTTTCCTTACATACCACTATGGATCCCGAACAAAGGAGGACAATCCTGCAAAAGTTTGAGGCAGCTCTGTACAAAAACATCAACAAGATACCTTTATTTAGTTTGCAAAACCTACAGCAGATAATACCTTACCAAGTTGATCCAGCATCCCTATTTGACGTTTCAATCCTAGGTGATGTTAGTAGACTAGAGTTCGTGCGCGATAGATCAACGGGCGAGTTCGTTGATCTTACAGAGGAACCCTTAAATGCAGGCGACGATTTTCATTATGATCTCACTTCTAAATCATCCGTCTCTATGAAAAGATGTGCAACTTCAACACAAACAATTATCGGCAGTGTTACAAGTCTGCCATTTAAACCGCCAGCTTTGGAACTGGTTGAGACCTCAAAAGTTGAGGTCGAGGAGAAGATCGCAATCAACGAGTGGTTGAAGCGGGACTTCAGCGAGACTGAGATCTTGATACCTGGCACCAATGTCAAGAGTACATTTGCATGCGAGGAGACAAACCGAGACGAGCTATTCAAATTTGATGAGGATGTTGAGAAGGAACTAGATGAATGGGTCAGATCTGAAAATGCAAAGTTTGACTGTTTAGGTAGCATTCTCAATATAGCAAAGGTCGATCGAACAGAAACTCTCGACAGCCCACTGACTGATCTCAAGAACGAAAAAGCGCAAGACAAAGAACTACAGAGGTTAGTCAATCGAGTATTGAACATAAGCATAAAAGATGTTGACCTCGTTCAGGATCATAGTAGCGAATTTGCAAAGGTTATCAATATTGCTCGTGAGCCTGAGGAGGACATTGTCAACCCAGCCAAAACGTACAACTTTAAGTTGGACCCTTTCCAAAAGCAAGCTATTCTACATATGGAAAAGTTTTGCAATGTATTTGTGGCTGCACATACCTCGGCTGGAAAGACCGTAGTAGCCGAGTACGCGGTGGCCATGGCGCGGAGATCTATGACCAAGGTAGTGTATACATCACCTATAAAGGCTCTGAGTAACCAGAAATATCGTGACTTTTCGCTCGAGTTCGGAGACGTTGGTCTGATTACCGGCGATGTTCAAGTCAATACAGATGCAAGTTGCCTCATCTTAACAACAGAAATTCTGTTGCAAATGCTCGACAATGGATCAGATCTCATCCGTGATTTAGAATGGGCCATATTCGACGAAGTACACTATGTTAACGATGAAGAGCGAGGTCATGTTTGGGAGAGAATATTCATCATGTTGCCAGAGCATGTCAATTTGGTGCTTCTTAGCGCCACTGTGCCAAATGTTGTAAAATTTGCTGAATGGTTAGGCCGAATTAGGAAGAAGCCGACTGTTGTTATCACCACTGTTAAACGTCCGGTGCCTCTTGAGCACTATCTCTACACAGGGTCAAATCCAAAGACCATTGATCAGCGCTATAAATTCATAGACAGCACATCAGAGTTTGTCATAGATGGTTATAAGAGGGCTCTTGATGCTATGAAAGATTCCGCAAAGCATCTAAAGGGTGCAAAGGGGCACAATTTCTATGCGAACCCGCAACAAGACAAAAATATTTACGTAACGCTAGTCAGACACCTTGAGAAGCTTTCTTTATTACCTGTGATTTGTTTTACATTCTCTCGTAGAAGATGCGACTCAAACGCGAGAATGTTGCAATCCCTCGATTTGACTACTGGTGAAGAGAAATCACGGATTCATAAATTCGTTACTAGATCTTTAGATAGGTTCAAGGAGTCAGATAGGAAGTTGCGTCAAGTCGTTGCTGTGAAAGAAATGCTCAAGCGTGGTTTCGGAGTGCACCATTCCGGCGTTCTACCTTTATTGAAAGAAATAACCGAGATCTTGTTCTGTGATGGTCTCGTGAAAGTTTTGTTCGCAACCGAGACTTTTGCCATGGGAGTCAACATGCCCGCTAGATCGGTTGTTTTCGATTCAATTAAGAAGCATGACGGCAAGTATAGACGATACCTACTGCCCTCCGAATACATACAAATGGCTGGTAGAGCGGGCCGAAGAGGGAAGGACTCTGTTGGAACAGTTATAGTGTTATGCAAGAAAGAAGTACCGGAAGCGTCTGATCTTATATCTATAGCACTCGGCAAGCCCACGCCCTTGGAATCCAAGTTCCAGTTAAAGTATTCAATGATTCTAACTCTTCTACGCGCTAGGCATCATTTGGAGGTTGAATCGGTCATTGGAAAGTCTTTCATCGAACACGATAGGCAGTCAGGTATGGCAAATCAGCAGGCAAAGCAGCAATCTCTTCTCAAGCAAGTTAGCTCATTCCGGGAGCCCGACTGCGCTATTTGCGGGCAAGGAAATATGGACGAGTTTTGTCAGAGTTATTTAAAGTTTATGACAAATTCAGTGAATGAAGAAATCAGGATTGAAATTTTTACACAGGCTCTAGCCAAAAAGAAACTCATCTTTGGCAGATCGCTGGTTCTTATCGGTTTGGATTCTAATCCAGCCGCGCTGGGAGTTGTAGTCCAGGTCCACCAGACTCTGAGTCCACCGATCGTTGAAGTGCTACACTTGAAGGACTACTCCTCCGGAAAGGTCAATTATGTCAAGATTGGGTACCATCAAGTCTTGCTCGTTCTCAGAGGGCTCATAAGTGCGAATTGGATAGATATACACAAGGAAAAAGAGTTACTAAACAAAGGCCGGGCGATAACAAAAGTCGCCCAACAGCTAAGAGATCACATGCAGAAATTTCAGTCACCTGTACAACTTTTGGATGCTCCTCATCTACAGCCGTATAGCGATTTAGAGATGAAGACACTAGATTTTGTCGAGGCTCATGACAAATATCAGATAGCGTTCAATGCTCTGAAACGGTTCGAGTGCTGGTCATGCATCCAGTTCATCCAGCACTTCCAGCTCTTCTTTCGGAAGCATCACAACCTCCACGAGGTGAACTGGATCCAGTATCAACTTTCGCCCGAGAGTTTGTTTTTTCAACCAGAATACAAAAAGAAATTGGAGGTGCTGAGAGTACTCAACTACATTAACGAAGAGAACGTACCTGAGTTAAAAGCTAAAGTAGCTTGCCTTATGTCTGTCCACGAACTTGTCATAACGGAAATGCTAACTGAGAATATGCTGAGCGATTGTACGCCCGCTGAGATAGCTGCCCTCCTGTCTGTGTTTGTATATCAACAGAAACAAGTTGACACTGATAGTACAGGCGACGAAAAAGTCCCAAAGACAAAGTTAGAGAAGAAATGTTCAGAGCTCACTAAAATAGCGACAAAAATAGGAGTCATTCAGAGGGAGTGCGGTCTCGAGCAGAGTGTTGAGGATTTCGTAGATTCATTGAAATTCGGGCTTGTGGAGGTTGTTCATAGCTGGGCTGACGGTTCTAGCTTCAGTGAGATCCTTGAGATAACCGAAGAGCAGGAGGGTATCATTGTCAGATGTATACAAAGGTTGGATGAGCTTTTGAGAGCCGTGAAGGCAGCCTGTAAGTTGATTGGATACCCAGACATACGTGAGAAGATTGAGATAGCAAACCAATCGATCAATAGAGATATTGTTTTCGCAGCTAGTCTTTATGTCTGCGCCACCCAGACAGACGACGAAAAATCAGAAGAAGCTGGTCAATCGGCTGAGGGCCCGAACGAACTAGAGGAGAATGTTGAAGAGTAAATTCAATGAATTGAAATAAATTTGAATCAATGCGGCCCCTCGCAGGGTGACCTAGTGAAGACCCTGACTTGGAACACACGTACAAACTGATCTGCTCCCTCTTTTAAGCTGGACGAGATCGCTTGTATGAGACTATCTTGACCCCAACTAAGGGTCGCCCACTCTCTTCACTTCCCTATAACTTTCTACAGACTGAGAGGGCCACCATACGCAACGGAGCTCAAGAACTCCCTTAAAATCAATAGCTCAGGCCAGTTTTTAGACAGGACGCGATGATTTCCGACTAGAATCTTCATGTGAACCGCTTGAAACTGCTGACTATGCCGATGCGATTGCAATCGAGCGGAAACAGTTTCCGTAGAGAGTATTCAGCAACAAAATCAAACTTTACATCATTTGTCGGCCATAATATAGTGTAACCATATCGAGACGAATCTGAAAGCCAAGATAGTTTCGCGCTTTCTGAGGTTCAAATAATGAGATTTAACATTCTACGCATGCGCTCAGATCCCGCGTCGCACCACACCCTCCTCCGCACGGGTCGGGCCGATGGCACAAACTCAACCCGCGTGCTGTCCGTATGAGCGAATGGACATTCGTAGATGCAGCATGTGATATTTTCTGGGGCCAGATCGATAGACACCTAAGAATTCTATCTCGACTCGATTCAAGAAAAACTCATAACAAAGAAATCACACAAAATCCTTTCTCTATCCCTTGTCGTTTCGGATATTGTCATTAGATCGTCATCCCTCCATAACAAAAGATGGCTTTACCAGTACCCAGAGCACCTGGCGTTCAGTCCATGATGAAGGAAGGCACCCGATACTTCCGCGGTCTCGATGAAGCCGTCCTGAGAAACATAGAAGCTTGCGGTGAGCTCTGTCGGACACTCAAGTCATCTTACGGCCCCAAAGGTATGAACAAGATGGTCGTCAACCATTTAGAGAAGTTGTTTATCACGAGCGACGCAGGGACCATAATGCGAGAACTGCAGATCGAGCACCCAGCGGCTAAAATACTAGTAATGGCCGCCCAAAGACAAGAACAAGAGGTTGGTGATGGAACCAACTTTGTCATGCAACTCTCAGGCTTATTGTTGGAGAAAGCAGCTGAACTTATCCGAATGGGATTGAAGCCTGTCGAGATCATCGACGGCTTTGAGCTTGCGGCATCCAAAATAATCGATGACTTTCTACCTAAAACTATCGTAACTGAGGTAAAAGACTTGAGAAATCTCGACGACGTCTTACCTGCTTTGAAGACTGCAATAGCTAGCAAGCAGTATGGCAACGAGGACTTTCTGGCTCGATTGGTCGCCCAAGCTTGTATCTCAATCTTGCCCCTCTCTCAAGTGAGTGGTGATTTACCGGACGAAAAAGATATATCGTTCAACGTCGACAACCTGAGAGTATGCAAAATTCTTGGAAGCGGGATCCAGCAGTCTCACATTGTTAACGGTATGGTGTTCAAGAAACATGTCGAGGGCAGCCACGAAAGTGTTGAGGATGCCAAGATTGCAGTGTACGCGTGCCCAATTGATGTCGCGGCCACCGAAACCAAAGCAACCGTTCTCATCAAAAATGCTGAAGAGCTAGTAAACTTTTCACAAGGAGAGGAGGAACTATTAGAACAGCAAATAAAGGCTATCGCTGATGCTGGAACAAAAGTGATTGTATCTGGCGCAAAGTTTGGAGCTTTAGGTTTACACTTCGTTGATAAGTACAAGATGACAGCGTTAAGATTAACATCAAAATTCGACTTGAAACGTATATGTCGTGCAGTCGGTGCCACAGCATTACTGAAGCTCAGGCCACCCACCGGACAGGAGCTAGGCCACTGTGATGAGGTCAAAATTGATGAGATTGGTGACACACCAGTTGTCATATTTAAGTTGCGCGAAGTCAAGTCAAAAATCTCAACGGTCATAATCAGAGGTTCAACCGAAAATATAATGGATGACGTTGAAAGAGCTTTAGATGATGGCATTAACGTATTCAAGATGCTGACACGCGACGGAAGACTCGTGGCTGGCGCGGGTGCCGCCGAGTTGGAGCTAGAGAGACAAGTCAGTCAATTTGCGCGCACTTTACCTGGACTCGAACAATACTCGGTAGCAAAATATGCAGAAGCTCTTCAACAGATTTCATCCACAATCGCAGAAAATGCGGGAATCAAATCTCGTGAGGCAGTTACAGTATTATCAGCTGCACATCAAAATGGGATCCAGTATGCAGGTATTGACATTGAAAATGATACACCAACTGTACTCGACGCCAAGTCAGCAAATATTCTCGACCTGTATGCCGCTAAATTCTGGGGCATCAAATTTGCAACTAGCGCTGCTTGCACGATCCTCCAGGTGGATCAAATGATCTGCACCAAGCCAGCGCAAGGACCGAAGCCACCACAGAGTAAGGGAGCTGCATGGGACGACCAAGATTAAATTTTTACGTGAAATCGACTCTAGTTTTGCGCAACTTGTAACCGTTGCTGAACTCTCAATCATTCTATTCATGCCTGTCTCCTTTTCTCTGGCGCAAAGAGAGCCAGTGAGAGAGAGAGAAGGAGGGAGAGACAAATGATAACTGCAAAGAAATCTACACAATAAGATTCTTCAGATGTTTCCTCCCTAGTCTTTAGATTGATCAATTTCAGTTGCTATTTGGAACATCCCAGAGAACAACAGCAGCCTGGTTATAGAGTCGACAGGATGAGTTTTGCACAAACAGAATTCAATTCATCTGGTCACCTGTCGCGTTGCTATTCTCTTTGCCCGAAGTTGTGGCCCTTTTCGTGTAAACGCCGCAACAATGACCGTCAGTTTTAATGAAACTCCTCCTGTTGCGTATGCGATAATCACGCGCGCAACTGATTGAAAACTACGAGGGACGAAGAGCCGCCAATCTATCCATCCATCCGTCCGTTCTCTCGCCAATCTTTCAATAGATGGCCAGGCGATAGCTTGTAGGCCAACTCGCCAAGGGCGGCCAACAACAAAGAATACGGCCAGTTGGGAGTCTAATGGTTTGGGTGCAGTTTTCATCCACTGCAATGTGTGCGTGTAGAAGTTGCCACTAAATGATATTCAGCCTGCTAGTCGAGCCAGGACACCACAATGGCCACAATAACCCGGCTCCTCCATTGATGGATCTCGTGACGCTCTAAAGTTGGCTTCGTTTCGCCAATTCGTGCGCAACACAATGACATTACAAATTGCGTTGAGTTTCCCTCTCCATGCGCGCAAGTGTTTCATGTTTCAAACCTGGGCCGACATTGTCCAGCTAGTCGTTACCTGTTGTTTTTTCACTTTGTGTGAGCTTCTCGGCCGAGCGTCCGCATGAAACTGGAGGTCAGTTTACCTGTGACGGCTGATTTTTCGGCAAAGTACAAAGCGATTGGCAGCTCCGCCGGCCACGATGGCAACCGCAGCCAGTCTGGCGGCGGCGGCGGCGGCTGCAGCTGCAGAGGTAAAGAATATGCAAATTCGACTCCCCCTTCCACCAGCCGCCCAATTCTCATCCAAGCGGCTGAACCAGGATAAGCTAGCCGAGGGGAGCCAGCGCCTATCCCATCGGATTAGGGGGCGCGATAAATCGAGGGCCACCTGATTGATGGGTCGCGAAGAGTAAGGCTCATTATGCGCGGCTCATTAGGCTCAAGTATCAATTCATTGATCCTCGTTTCGTTTCCGCTTTTCAGTCTTAGCCAACGTGGACTGGCTGTCCGATTGGCGCTGCTAGGGGCTGATTTTAGTCAAAACAAAAGCTATAATTGTGAGAGCTGTAAGGTGGGAGCGCCATGGGCAGCGGGCTGTTGGCGCTGTTTGAACTAACCTGTTTTCTGCTAATGGCCGATTAGGGGAGAATGGATTTGATTTGCTGGTTGGCCTACGATTGCCTGCGCTCATTGGCAGTCCGGCGAGCTCGGCCGCAAGCCAACCATTGTGGACACGACATTTCACACCAGACGTGTTGGTGCGATAATCTAACCGTTGTTTGCACCGCCCTCGGCTCCAATGGCTTGATACCTGCGCGCAGATTCCTTGTGGTTCGGGGGCGGCGGCGGCGGCGGCGAGGGCAGCGGTTGCGCAAAGAGGGCGACATGATTGATCGGGCGCCCATTGGTCGGCGCACTTGGTCGGCCTTCCTGTGATCATCGGTCTTCATTCAGTGGCCAAGCGTTTGCTGGATATGGTTGTGCTGTTTAAAGTCGGCGGCGGCTGCTGCTGCTGCTGCATCGCACGCTGGCCAAAAAGTTGAGAGAAGCGCACCTGTGCGCGCTTAGACTAAACGGATTCTCACCGAGCTAGCCAGCCGATCGATCAAGCAAACTCCAGTTTGGCCCACAATTGAGCCAAACTAAGCTCAAGGGGAGGCGACGCAAAGAACGAGAGAGAAAAGCCGAGCGCAAGACAACAGGTGAATTTGTTTTCGAGTTGTTTCAAAGCTTGAGCTCGGGCTAGCGATTGGGTAATCTGAATTGGTTATTATTATTGTGGCAAATCAGCGGCTGCCAATTATGCGCCGAAATTTGGCTTTAAAATCGAGCTAATTGATGGCCGATCGATCATTGTTCGCATCTCTTGCGGCTGCAGTGACCTGGCTGCAACCAGCCGACGGCGGCCCCTCCGCTCGCTCGGTCGGCCGATTGAGCCGCTTGGGCCGCATCCAGTCCAGCAACTAGCCTACCTGTGCCACTAATTGACAGCTCCCCCTCTCGGCTGAAACAGACCAGAGCAAACCAATATTGGATTATGAGCGCCGCTCTCAGACTGAGCGGCGCCGCTCCGGGCAAGTGGAAGGCGCCGCCAGTTGTGGCGCCTTGCTGGCTAGTGAGGCGCTCCGAGGCAGCTGAGCCGTGCGCTCAGCAGAGCGGCCCTCCAGGTTCACCTGTCGAGTTCACATGCTCACTGGCTGCCATTTCGCGCCGACGGCTTCGTTTGTGTGTCAGTTTCAGTCTGGCGCCGTAGTTGCGGTTTATTTGCGGCCTTTGGCTGGCCGCTCGGCCAGCCTCAGCTTTGAGCGCGCCCGGCCGCCAAACAATGCGGCGGCAGGTGAGAAAAGTTGCGAGAAAATTGCAACATCTCTCAGCGCCGCAAGACAACTATGATGGCAGCAAAGCCGCCGCCGCCGCCGCCGCCGCCGCCGCCGCTGAAGCCGCCACTCATGATAGACTTCTCATTCAAAATCAAAACACTCGCCCTAAGAGAATGGAGCTCTCTCTTGGCCGGACGAGAGGAGTCGAGGGGCAAACATGATCGCATGCTGGCCGCCTCTAATGCCGAGTTATTATGTGTTTAATCTGGCCAAAGAGGGTCCATCCTCTCCAACCAACTCTCGGCCACTCGAGCCGATTCGTTTCCGCCCTCTCGCAGGCCGACAGCATTGAGAGCGAAGCGAGGGAGCTTGAGACTTAAGTAGGGTTCGGCTGACAGGCGAACAATGATTACATAATAACAAACAGCAGCGCGCGTCATGTTTGCGTGTGAATATGTTAATTCTTCACAAAGGCAAACCAAAACCCCAGCTTCGGCCCACTGAGCCCAGAGGCCAGCTTCAAGCTAGCTCGCCACTCAAACTCGGACGAGCGCATTCAGTCTGCCAGGTGAGCGGCCAAATGGGCCGCTTGGACTGATTGATTTTGATGGCTCCGTCGGGTTGGCTTCTATAAGCGCGACAGCTGCCTTATAGAAGCCAACCCGTCAGCTCGCATGGGCCGCCCGACGCTTATAGAGTCAAGGGCGCCGATGTCAACTTCCTGCCAAGCGGGCGAAGCAAATCAGGCCGCTTGGACGCTTGATTAGCGCCGGGCGTAATTGGATTGAGCTAGCGCGCGCGCTGATCCCTCGGCCAGAGCGACGCATCGACGGGCGGCCGATGGAGGCGGAGCGGCTCAGATCGGGGCGGCCAAAGTAGAGGAGCGGCCGAGGTTCGATCAGGTGCGAGAAAGTATCAATTTGGGCGCAAACAAGAGAGCGACGGCCGAGCTTGGATTTGCTACCAAGCACAAATAGAGGGTTGCTTGGCACTTTTGTTGCTCTCAAACTGGCGCCATTTGTTTAGGTTCAATGAGACGAATCGCAGCTCAGTGTTGTCCTTGTCGACACCGCTCTCGTCGTTCAGAGTGCCGCTCGATTGATCAAAAAAGAAACCAAACGGAATAGGATGCCAGTGGAACGACGACGACGACGACGACGATGGCAGCGACCAGAATGTCGCATTGGCTGACAGGCAAGCATAAGAACAGGAACAACAACAAGTACAAAACAAAACAAAACCCTCCACTCAAGGCGAGCGCTTTGGGCACACGAGAGGCGTCGCAATCGCCGGTAGCAATCTACAGTTGCACCTGCGCCTGCACCTGAAGCTGGCGCCGCAAATGCAACTCACACTGCAACGACGACGACGACGCCCAATTTGTTTTTCTCGCTCTCTCAAGGAGCTCGAGTTGGCGGCTAGCCTGCAACACTTCGGCCGGCCGATATGGCCGAGCTTGGCTGCCAGGCGGAGGCTTGTTGGCTCCCCGCTCGCTGCAGCCGCTTTCGTCGTGGCCAACAATCTTGACAAATGTTGACACTTTGCTTGGTTCACAGGCGACAGCTAGGAGGTGGCGAATGGCAAATAGCAAACAGGTTGCTCTAGTTGTGTTTACTTGCATTGATGATGAATTCTAAGCCAACGAGCGATCGGCCCAAGCTCAATGCTAGCCAGGCGGCAATCAGACCAGCCAGCTGGGCTTGTCTGTCTCTAGGATCGATGAATTGAAGGAGCCAATTGATGGCTGCTGAATTGGCTCACTTGGCGCCAACTTCGTCGCGCTCCACTCTCAACGGCGCTCGATCCATGGGCCGAGTGAGATACTTGATCCTTAATTGCCACTTGTTATCAAACCCCGCAACTTGTTGATACTGCGCTCGATTGATCCATTCGACGCTTGACGGCATCAGGCGGGCAGACAGGTAGACGAGTGGGTAGATGGTTGGCGGGCTAGTAAGCGAGGCGGCTGAGCCCGCCGCTCAGGCCAAAGCAATTTGTGGCCCGCGAAGCCAAGGCGAGCAGGTCGGGCTTGCTCTCGATCCGATCACATCCGAACTGATCCTATCCAATCCTCTACTCTACCTGCTCAGCCTGCCGGCCGAGGTGCAATTTCTTTTTTCTAGCCAACAAATGGTGGTGGTGGTGGAGGTTGTTGTGGTCGTTGTTGAAATAGAAGCCCCCAAAATGAGAGCCAATATTTGGCTCTCATTCGCCCACTTTGCTCCGGGTTCAGGGCGGCGAGCGGCGCCCGCTAGATGGCGCGCGCGAAAGCCCACGCCAACCGCCAGGTGCCGAGCTGTCTGGCCGGCCGCTCTGTTGCTCAGAATGCCAGCCGCTCGGCCCAAACAATGGCCATTACTCTGCTCCACTGACACTAACCGAAGCCATTAGTTTGGTCAGAGGTAGCGGCGGCGGCGGCGGCGGCAAGTTATTGTCATCACAGAGTGATTGTTTCCACAAGACGCGCCGAGAGTGGCGCTCGTTTGCTCTCTCAGAATGTTGGCCAGGTAGCAGGAGCGAGGAGGTTGCTTCGTTGGTGGTGGCTCATTTTTCGCCGAGAGAGAGAAGCAGAGCGACTTTGGCCGGCGAGCAGCCCAATGGAGCGCCAAACAGGCAGTTGCGCTGCCTCTATATCTGGCGTCCAGTTCACCTGGCTGGCCGACCCTGAATTGGCTCTCGGTGGCTGCAATTAGTGTCATTAGCCGGTGACGGGTCTTGCGAGTCCAAAAGCGGTCATTGCTGGCTGCAACGAGCTGGCTCAGCAAAACGGTGGGCGGCGGGCGCTGGACGGCCTATAGTTGCGCGTCGGCGCGCGTTGCCGCCAAGCTGGCGCCATCGGCTCTGGCCGAGCGTGTTTGTTTAGCTAATGACACCTCGGCAAACACCATTAGCCGGCATTAGACGTTGGCCGTCAAAGCAAACAGAGCAAAGCTTGGCCCGGCTTACCTGTCGCGCGATCGATGGGTCGAGCGGGCGGCTGGCAAACAGTGCGTGTGGGTGGAGCCGCCGCCCGGCTCGCTCGCTCGCTCGCCAATCCCAGGCCAAAACAAACAAGTCCACGCCACTGGCTCGGGCGCCAAACAGGGCGGCCAGAGACAATGGGCTCGGCGGGCCCGCAGGTAAACGGCGGCGCCCAAAGTCGGCGCGACAAGTTTACAATTCGAGGCTGGCCTCACGCTGGCGCCGGCGTTGGCCCCAGTCCCAGTCCCAGCCCCAGCCTCTGCCTCTGTGGCCGCCGCACTGTAGCGGCAGCGG
>ENA-UOVY01000171-UOVY01000171.1-plant-metagenome-genome-assembly--contig:-NODE-171-length-40833-cov-632.752097_pt1 | contig 40833 bp, 33 predicted proteins | sample MGYA00249840_ERZ761561 | MGnify/ENA primary metagenome ERZ761561 (study PRJEB28882, sample SAMN05720143) | plant metagenome | isolation source: Guanajuato, Mexico | place: Mexico:Guanajuato, Mexico...
GCTCACGTTTTTGATTTTACAATGTTCCCCATCTTGGCGAATGAAAATATTGAAGATCCAAGACTGGACTATCATGACTAAAATAAAATAAGTAGATCAGAGAGAACTAGTTCGGATCAGAACGATGCTCGCGTAGCTACACAGGGCGTTTCCTATATATTCAGCCTGCAGTGATCTAAATCTAACGAAATGATTTCACCGGCACATAGCGATGTGGCCTTCTCATTGACCAAATACTACTTTGGAGATGTTGTTGCATCGGTGATAAAATCTCTATTCAACTTTGACCAAGCTTCGCTTAGGACTCTGAGGTACACCTTGCCCAGAATAGCCACAAAAGAGATAAGACGAGCCTTACTCGTTCTAATTAAGTACCAACTTGTAGATTATGTAAAAACTGTGAAAAACTCCAGCCAACTATATGAATACTCACTTGTTCCGGCGAGACTATTCTCATTCTTCAGCATACCGACCTTTGTGAGCTCCATTGAGATATTCGAGGAGTCGATCGCCTCCTCAATCATGAATTCACTCACTCGAAAAGCCTTACTTAATAGAGAGAATCTGTTGCAAACAACACTGAACGACCTCAAGGGTTTTGAGATGCAAGCCGGAGATTGCGACGTGAAAGCTCGAGTTAGTGACATGATAGAGAACCTAGTAGCACGACGTTATTTGGTATCTACCAGTGACAACCTCTGTATGAACATAAACAAGCTTAACCGCGAGCATAGGGACATCATAGTCATGAAGACCATTTATGCTCACTACAATAGAGACATTAAAGTCAAGTCCATTTTCAAAACGGTTCTGGATTTATCGATCGAGAACACTGCTGACGATGCGACTATAACTGCCCCAGTACCTCTCAGAGACATGATGAATAATTTAGTACCAAGGTGCTTCACCGACAAAATAAACATGGAAAACTACTTGGAAAAACTGACATCCGAAAGCAACAATAGGTTCCTGTTGAGTAGTGGTGTACACCCGAACAAGGGTCCCATGTATGCGATCAACATCGGATCAGTGATTGATTATCTCACAAGGGAGGAATTGAGCTCTATGGTAACTGCTAGATATGGACCGAAATGTTGTCGAGTGTTCAGGGTTCTCCAACTCAAAGGCCCACTCTTATTGAAAGAAATCGAAGAGTTTATTATGCTACCGGCAAGAGATGTCAGGGAATATAGTTATATGCTGATCAAAGACGGTTTCATAAAGAATAGACAAGTGCCAAAAACACCCGACAACGCACCGGGCAAATCAGTGTTCATCATGAGCGTAGAACTAGACCAGCTAGTCTATAGTGCCACTGACATATGCTGCTATGCTATTACTAACCTACTCACACGATATGAATTCGAACTGAATCGAAACGAATCTCTCATCTCTAGATCAAAAGCAGTGCAGAAACTCATGCAATCCAACGACGGTGCGGATATGGATATTGATAGCTGGAGTCAGTACTTCAACAGCCATGAGTTGAGTCAACTTGATCTTGTCAACCGAACTTTGGACAAAATTTTACTAGCTAAAGCTCAGGTTGAAGAGACATTGTTCCTCTTGCATACCTGGATCACCTTGCACCCAAATTTTACCCTGGAAGATTAGGTTTGATCGCGCAACCCGCATTCAAATCGCAGGAAAAAATCTATATTCAATTGGTTTTCCTCGCAAAAACTCCTAACAGTCTGAGTATCCGACATGATTAAATGTTGATCCATTATTGAGGGCCATTCATCCCGATTGGAGTAATCTCCTGAATCGCTTGAACACTCCTCCTCCTCCTCCTCCTCGACCTCTTCACTTTGATCGACCGCCGAGGCCTCAAGTTTCCTGCTTCTCTCCTCCTCTTCTAAATGTTTCTTGATTTCAGGGGGCAATTCTATGAATGTAGGACTGAAGCCTATAACATGCTTACAAAGTCTAGCACCGAAAGCGCTCAACGATCGTTGTCTGGACTTGAAATTGAGATCTCTCAGCGCCACTATTGCTCCGAACCTTCCGGTTAAAACCTCTAATGCCTCCGCACTTCTTTGTCCAGCCTGTGAATGAACTTGACCAAAAATTTGAACTTCTTCCTTTGATGTCTTGAAGTGCATAGCTCTTGAAACTTTGATGTTTTCTCCCAATCTTGAGATCAAGGGGGCAATCTGATTATCCAGGACTTCGAGATCGCTTTTGTCAAGCCTCATCTCACTCAGGTCTGGTTGGTCCCGTGCCGTTTGCCAATCTCTCGTAGTTATGCCAGCTACTTGCTCTGTTAAGTTCACGGCGAATTCTTTGAATACCTGATTCTTGGCAACAAAATCTGTTTCACAATTGATCTCCACAACTGTAGCAAGTTTATTGTTGTGCCTTATGGCTAGCCCAATTAACCCCTCGCGAGTACTCCTGGTACCGACTTTCGTCGCCTTTTGGATACCATGCGCCAGTGCCTGGGCTTGAAGCCATATCTCAGCCTCATTTATATCATTGTTGTGCTTGTTTAAAGCTTCACGACATAAGTTGTATGCCAAGCCAGTCTTCTGTCGCAGCTTGAAAAGGGGAGATTCCTGGGCTGCCAACAGAACACAGCCAGTATGCAAAGATCTTGAAGGCACTAGCGTTCGCCGAAGATGTGTTAATATCATTATGAAGAGGTGCGGTAAATTTTTTACCCGGCCCGAGAAGCCAAGAACAGATACAATATAGACTACTTTTTCAGGCTTTAAGCTCCACAAGGCCAGCAAGACCTAATTTCGAATGGAGGGACGTTCGCGAGAAGCATGTGCGATGTTTCTCTTTGGATAAATCCTAACGCGCGTAGCAGAAATGTACCGAAGTGAGGTAGTGTTTATTTCTTTAACGGGTCTGCGTTTCATATTTTTTCTCATAAATTGAACTATCCATAGGAGCGATGCTTGTCAATCAATCCTTGAAGCTTCTATCCTCCTTCAGATTACACTCCCCCCGGTCTCTACACACCTTGATCCAGAACGCTGGAACGGGGGATCCATATGCAACCAAAATCGAGAGGAGACGTCACGTGGAGAATCTGTCGATGCCCAATTTCGACCATATTGAGTGCCTCAAATGGGCCAACTGGATGATGCTTAAAGATGTCAAACGTAGGATACTAAATGAAAGGTATTTTCAGTATCGACAGCAACTGCACAACATTGGAAAATCTCGGATGCTACCCAGTACAATCAGAGAAGTTGCGATTGAGGATCAACAATCATTACCGAGAGACTCTCATAGGGATCGTCGTAACAATCGATGTGCTATAACTTCAAGACCTCGTGGAAAGCTATTGCGCTATAGACTGTCAAGGATAGTTTGGCGTGACCTAGCTGATCACGGTTTAATAAGCGGAGCTATCAGGGCCAAGTGGGGTTGAATGAGGTTATGGTGCCAGAGAATGATAGATGCGATCGTCCGTGGACGCGACGCGCTCAGAGAAGTCATGTTGAGCTGAGTTGTAAATGCAAACCCTTAATAAAATGGTTTTGAATGAGTTTTTTGGGCTGTCTTATTCGTCAGTTTTTACCCACGAATAGAATGGATGCTGTCTCTATTTCCACTTATAAATCTTGGATATGATTTAGTCTTGAGAAATCAAGAATAAAATGCCATGGCAACATACTTGAAGCAGAGCCAGCATGCGAATAAGAAGAAAATCTCAATCTCTTATATAATTCGTGAGAAGGAAGAGAAATGTCATCGTTCTGGTGTGAATTCACTTCAGTATGACCCTTATCTCAATCGGCTCTATTCTGCTGGTCGAGATTCGGTTATTAGAATTTGGGGATTCCAAAGAGACCCGCCATATCAAAATGCTGACGCCAAGGACAGCTGGAAACATAACGATGACTGTTTCATTCAATCGATGGAGCATCATACAGACTGGATAAACGATATTGTCTTATGCTGCAATGGGCGCAACCTGATATCTGTATCAAACGACACTACCATCAAAGTTTGGAGCGCTCACCAAGGATTCTGTCTATCCACCTTAAGGAGTCACAAAGACTATGCAAAATGTTTAGCTTATGCCAAAGACAGAGAGATAGTTGCATCCGCGGGTTTCGACAGGATGATATATCTTTGGGACATCCAAGCTTTAACAATGTTGACCACAACCAAGAATACTGTGACGACAAAGCCACTCGACGGAAGCAAGAACAGCATCTACTCCCTTGCAATAAGTCAGACCGGATCCCTTGTAGCTAGTGGATCAACAGAGAAAGTCATTAGGTTATGGGATCCTAGATCGCGACAGAAACTACTCAAATTGAGAGGGCACACTGACAATGTGAGAAGCCTATTGTTTTCTAGGGATGGAGAGTCACTCTTATCCGCGAGCTCTGATGGTACAGTAAGATTGTGGTCGATATCCCAGCAGCGATGTGTCTCCATAATCAGAGTCCACGACGAAGGAGTCTGGACCCTTCAAGCTGACGAATCCTTCAATACAGTTTATTCAGCCGGTAAAGACTGTAAGTTATTCATGACCGACCTCAAGGACACAACAAACACGACTCTTATTTGTGAAGAGAGTTCACCTATTCTGAAAATTCTTCTCGTTGACCGTTGTTACACTAGAAAACAAAATACACGTGAAAATTCATCTTTATGGGTTGCAACGACTGATTCTGCAATCAAGAATTGGCCTCTTGATCGGGAGGATTTCTCCGATCAGGCTTTCAGTGGTTCACCCGATTTTGTGATAAAAGGGAACCCGGCTGTGATAAACTACCACATTCTAAATGATAAGCGCCACATACTAACACGAGAGAGTGACAATAGTGTCGCTCTATACGATGTATTAACTGCCTGTAAAGTTGAGGACCTCCACCCGTCTGATAGTGAATCTAAAGCTAAAGATAACTATGATGAAGAGATCAAAAAACGCTCCAAGATGGTCTATGTGCCGAATTGGTTTACTGTCGATTTGAAAATAGGTTTGATTTGCGTTCACTTGGAAGAGAGTGAATGCTTTTCAGCTTGGGTCTCAGCGCGAGATTATGGCTTCCTTCCACATTTTGAAAATCACGACCCCAAGGTTAACCTTGGCTGTCTAATGTTGCAAGCTCTTTTAGAACACTGGCCACCAACATACGAAAACTGCGATGATCCCAAAGACTCACCAAGAGAGGGTAGCCCGTACAATCCGAGCAATGATGACAGCAGCAAGTACTCTCACCAGATCCGGGCGAATGGGCTTGCGCACAGGCTAGGCAACCAGTATTTTTCAATCGCTGGCCATACCCCGATCATAATCAGCGAGGGAAGTCAGACGTTGCTTAGATTCCTTGCTCTAGAGGCAAGCAACGAGAATGAGGACATGTTTCTACTAGGGATTATTCCTCCTTGGATTGGCGATGTTGTCATATCAAAATGTCAACCCAAGTTCACCAAGATCCCTTTCTTCCTCTTGCCTCATGCAGACTCCGGTATAAGATCGTTGAGAAAGGAGCGACTCTCCGCAAGTGATATGTTGCAGATGCGAAAGGTTATCGAGCACGTATGCGAAAAGATGCTCGTAAATCTTATGGAGGAAAACGGATCCACAAATCAAGATCATGCTGCTAACGCGAAAAATACCAACCAAGTAGGTGAATCAGATGCTCTGCACATCGAAAAGGTAGAACTGTACTGCAATGATTCGAAACTAGATGAATCCTTAGACTTGAGAACTGTTAAACATTACTTGTGGAAATCAGGCGGCGATTTAGTGCTGCACTACATGCCAATAAAGTAGCTTAACTGCTGATATAGTTTCTATGTTTAAATAACGATCTCGATTCATATGTCGGTTGCATATCTGGGCACGATTTCAGGTGGCTCCTCAATGACAAAACCGCTTGCTTGAACCGCTTCGTAGAAAGCCCTGGTCTTGATACTTGTATTTTCGTCAAGATCGATTGCCCCTGCGCAATGGTACCCGCTTTGTAGGCATCTTCTTGCGAAAATCTGGGCTAGAGTTGTAGCAGATTGGGTAGTTCCTGGACTCACGAAGTACTTCCTCAGGTTTGCTTCTCTCGTTGATGCCTCAACCAGCTTCTTGCCAGACCAATGCATTAGATAGGCTCTTAGGTGACGACCATCAGGCTCGAACATAAGCCGATTCCATGTCGAGCGTGGCGACTTATCTAACCAGAAGCCAGTTGGCTTGGCCTCATATGATAATTGTTCGAGGTTTCGAGGATTTCTGTTGATCAGTCGAGACTTGAATTGCGGATGGTCAAGCTCTATATCTGATTCTAAGCGATTTATTCTCTTGTTGGTTAATTTATCCATATTGATACATCTACTTGGTACACTAGTTAGACGCACTATTTGCGGTCTCAAGAAAGCAACAAGGGTGGCGCTAGGAAGCATTGTCAATATCGGGTTAATGCACTAGCAAACTTGATTTAGATTCAATATTCCTCACGAACTTGTGGTATCATGATATATAGACATAATAAATGTAAAATTGGTGTAATATAGGTATTCGCGAATGGAAACGTCCCGCCATTTGAATACTGCGCGAATAATTCGATCAGCTGATCTTCCGGCAATCTGCCAAACTCATAACTTATCCATGTCACTCCTATGGTTCGTCATGGACATCTCATTCAGAAAGGATGCTGATGCTTTATCATATTCGAATAACTAACTTTAACGAATTATAATTGACTGTTGTAACTTATTGGGAACAAATCGCAAATGTCTAAAGCTAAATTCACCTACGATGACAGTGGGGCCACATTTTTCTATTTTGTATTCTCATTCTTAGCCTTGGTATTGATTCCATCCACGATTTATTTATGGCCCAATGAAATTCCAGAAAATGAAAACAAAGCTGATTGCCTCTGTGGAGGATGCCAAAACAAGAGGCAGCATTTAGGTGATTTCTATAAATGGAAAAGATCTCGGCGTAGGATAGTGAGAGCTATCATCGTCATAGGATGGCTAGCACTAGCCATTATAACATATAAATGTCTCACAACACAGCACGAATATGTCAATTGGGATCCCTTCGAGATTCTAGGGGTCAGAGAGGATGCTAGTCCAAACGAAATCAAGAAAGCATATCGTAAACTCAGTCTGATTTATCATCCCGATAAAGATACGGGTGACTCTGATAGGTTCGTAAAGATAACTAAAGCTTATGCTGCCCTCACAGATGATGAGGCAAGAAAGAACTGGGAGCAATACGGTAACCCTGATGGACCAGGTGCAACTTCGTTTGGTATTGCGCTACCGTCATGGATCGTGGAGAAAGAGAACTCGTTTGTAGTTTTGGGCATATATGCATTAGTATTCATGGTTGCGCTGCCGGTATCTGTCGGACTTTGGTGGTACAAGTCTGTGAAGTTTGGTTGTGACAAGGTACTGATCAACACGTCTGAACTATATTACTATTTCATCCACAAGACCCCAAATATGGCCCTAAAAAGGGTGATTATGATTCTATCAGCAAGCTTAGAGTTTGCTAAATCTCATAACGACGAGGTCATTGAGAGGCCCACAGACAATCAAGAGGTTCCTCGATTGATCAGAGACTTGCCTTTATTAGGCGAAAAGAACAAAGAAAGACCCTTGTGTTATAGTTACAGTATTAAGACTAGAGCAATCATACATGCGCATCTAAATAGAATGAAATTACCTCCAAAAACTCTGGAACTTGATCGATGTTTTATAGTGCGCAAATGTCCATATTTGTTGCAGGAATTTGTGCAGTGTGTCGCTCAACTCATTACCTTAGCTATCTCCGGTAGAATACAAAACATGCCCAACCTTATGACCCTAGAAAATGCAATGAAACTATGCCCGATGATAGTTCAGGCTGTTTGGGAATACCAAAACCCTCTATTACAACTGCCTCATTTCACCGAGGACACACTTCGCCAATTTGAGCGAAAGAAGATGAAAATTAAGACCATCGAACAACTTGCCAGAATGAAGGATGTCGATAGGAGAGAATCATTGAAGAACTTCACTGACTCCCAATATGAGGATATCAAATTCGTCATAGCGAATATGCCTTTGATTCAAGTAGAGAGCAAGTTTGAGGTGCAAGATGATGAGGACCCTGGTGTCATAACTGCGGGTTCCATTGTCACAGTTGCGGTTAAGTTGAAGCGACGAAGCATGCGGGATTTGTTCAATAAAGATGATAAGATAGATGGTGAGAATGTTGAAGGAAGCGCAAAGGAGGAGAGTGCAACTGACGAGACTGAACTTACAACCTCCGAGGGTGAGAGCGATAACAACAACAACACCAACAATTTGGCCCACGAAAACGCCCTAGGTGACGACGAGGATGAATGGAATCGGCAGTTTCAGGAACGAGTGATCAAGAAACAGAGGGTTTACGAGTCAAAGCCCAAAAAGTCTCATCCAGTGCACTGTCCTTACTTTCCAGACGATAAACAAGAGTTTTGGTGGGTTTACGTCGTAGACAGAAAGAGGTTTGCCTTGGTAACAGCTCCTCTCCTCCTCACTAGTCTCGTGGATGAGGAGGATGTCGAGCTTAAATTCACCGCTCCTCATAGGCCTGGAATAGTCTCCTATACAATCGTGGTTAGAAGTGACTCGTATGTAGATCGCACTGTCCAAAAGCCTGCTAGGGTAAGTCTAATTTTGCAAGTTATTCCGCTACAATATCCTAAATTCCCTACTAACCAGCCTGTAACTGGAATTCTGATATCTAGATCGAGGTTAAACCAGCCAAGGAGTACGTAGAGGTTGCTTATGACATACCTGAGGAGGATGTGGAGGTCAATATCGAAGAGGAGGATAGCGCTGTGGAGGATTCTGATCTCTTGACCGACACCGAAAGTTAAATTTATCGCCCAATGATGGCGCATGTAAAGCTATGTACCTCTATTTATATTACATAAAATTAGGGCCCGTCCACTAGGGACTGGCCCATAACTCAATCTGTCCTTGCGACGTTTGTTCGCGCATGTCAAGTTGGCCTATGTTTTGCCCATCTGGTTAGCCATTAGTTTTGTAGCTCGCTCGTTCGGATCAGTAGTGTAGTGTTGGAGTAAAGAGTAGTTTGTAGGGGCTGCCTTTCAGTTGAACCTCTGTGCGTTAAGCTTATAACTGCAACCCAAGTTGAGGCTGTAGTAGTTATCATTCGAGGAGGACAATCAAAAGCGATTTTTACCTGACAATAAACTGCAAGCCATCATAACTGAATTAGCTTTTCACAGCGGCACACTGATGAACTAAGAGGCCTGCCTAGCTTATTTGGAGGGCAAGTGAGAGAAGGCATTGGATAGGAGGCGAGATGGCGAGTCAGTTAACAGAGCTGAGCTCTTGGGATAGGCCGGGAGTAATTATCAGGGGGCTGAGCTGGGGAATCTTTGTAGAAAAGTTTCTAGAATGACTAGAGGAGAGAGCTTCTACAATGTTGAGCGGGTCAAAGCGCAACAAGAGATAACAAGTGCACTCGACGAGAGGGTTAAGTTAGGCCCAAGATTAGGCTTGCGACAGGTGCAAGATGTTGAAATTCCGTCCATCGAACCTGACGCAAAGGCGCGCGAACATAAGCTTCAACGAGCTTCAATTGATCGCTTTGATAGAGAAAGGGCTAAGCGACAACTCTTTGCGCGGCTTCCTATACAAACGAAGCTCGCCAAACGCAAAATGGCGCATAAAATGGTTCCTCTTGTTCGAAAATCTCCTCTTCTACTTCGATTTTGGCTCAAATCACCATCACAAGCATCACCAATCGCAACATTCGTCTACTGTCGAGAGTCCAAGCAAGAGTTCAGCTTTATCGAGCCTGATGAGACGCCATGTGAGACAGGCTGAAAATGGAGCGCGCGAATGTGACTTGCGCCAGCCAGGCCAGGTGAAGTGCTTGGGCCCGAATAAAAGCGGCATATCAGAGCTCAGGCGCGCGTCTGCTAGCGAGACCCTGGATCAAGGTAGATGCTCTTCGGGCGGACAAGTAGAGGCAGCGGATGGGGAGGAGGAGGTGGAGGTTGGGCGAAGTGTTGCCAATTGCGATTGGAAGAGAGCTAGCTCTAGCTCCCAATCTCGCCTCCGGCTATCCAGTGATCCGCAAAATGCAGGTGTTGGGGCGGTCGCGTTAGCCAGCTCGCCGGGGTCCATTTGTGAGCAGTCCATCCTGAATCAGCGCTTAAAGGGTAGTAAAACCTTCAACTCCTCCTCAATTTCAGGAGTTTCAAGCCACTTCCAAGCGCACAACGAACAAACAATTGGCCGCTCTACAACCACAACAGCGGGTAAAACTGCAACCTCGTCAGCAAACTACTCGAGCCTTTTGAATAGAAAAATCGGAGTTATATTCCTTGAGGGAAGCTACTGCGAGCGTTTAGTTGAATCTGGGGCCAATTTTGAGGGTTCAAGCTCGCTAAGCGCGCGTCAAGCAGCGGGCAAATTGGAGGCCGCCGAGCTATGCGGCTCAGATTTAGAATCAGAATCGGCCCAATTCGAGCGCTTCAATTCGTTAACAAATCACACGATAGCAAAAGATAAAGGGGAGGACGAATCTGAGGTGAGTTTTTGTTAGTGTGAACGTTCACGTTTCCATGCACCTGGCCAAACAAGTGTCAGCAAATTATTGCGCTCCTTTGGGGCCTCATTGCGTCTTGCCGAGTAATTATCCCCCAACGCGTCCAATGATTGATCGTTTCGTTGATTCCAACGGACCCGCGCGAAGCAAAGCTCATGCAGATTGCCGGCCTTCCCATGAGATGAAGGAGGAGGCCGAGCTTTGCGTTTCGAGTAGTGGCCTGTTTAGCGTTAGATTGTAATGCTCCTCGTGTCTGGCTCTAGCCGAACTGACGCTTTATCAGTTGAACCAGGCGGACTTGTTTGTCTACTTTGCGCGGCGTCAGCCATAACAAAAAGCCGGCAGGAGGGCCACGAGCTTGGCTAGAAGCTCACTTTGTTTTCCCGCCGCCAGCTAACTAGGCCTTTCGCATGCCTTGCTTGAATTGCGCCCAATGCCACTGCTCCCGATGCGAGATTAGCAGGTGGCCAATGGGCTCGCTCGGAGCCATAGAAGCTTACGGGGGAGTTTAAAATTCAACCTCAACTGTTACGCCTTCCCACTCTAGTTGACAGGAATTGGGGAGGAGGGAGAGGTTTTGGCCGCTCCAATTGGCCGGCCGGGGTAAGAATTGGGCCCGGCGAGCAATCAATCAACCTGATTGCATCATCATGGCTCCACCTCAAAGTTGCGCGGCTTACATGCGAGCGCAGAGTACGGGCTTGAGTTTGAGTTTGAGTTTGAGCTTGAGCTTGGGTTGGAGCTGAGGCTGAGGCTGAAACTGGGGCTGGAACACGGGCGTTGCAGCGAGCGAGTGAGCGAGCTAGTCGGCGCAGGTTAGCTCGGTGCAAATAAATGCGCGCTCGCCAGGCAGCTACCTTTGTGGGATGGAGGCCAACATGACGCATAATATATTACACTACTCCATGTGTGCGCCGCGCTCGCTCCCACTCGAGCTCCCCCCCTTCTGGCCCCACTCAGCCCGGGGCCACTTCACCTGGACGCCTTTTGTCGTTCACTCCGACACTCGACTCGCCTCCAACAGGGCGGCCAGCTTGCTCGGCGCCGGTTTCCGTTGCGCCGCTCGCCCCCTGTAACTGGCCTTGGCGAGTTCCATGTTGTCTTAGCGGCCTGCTCGCTCGCTCGGCCAGTTGGCTCCAGTTGCCCAAAGCTCGCCCGCTCAGGGGCTGGCCCACTGAGCGGCTAAGAGCCTCGGACTCGGCTGGAAATTGGATTCCGGATGCTCGGCCATCTTGTTAGCGCTGAATTGAGCGTCCCTTGTCCAGTTTGCTCGCCGGGACCATTTGCGACAGGCCTCCCTGCTTGCCCGTCAGCTCGCCAAATTGATGGTGGCCGGCGGCGACGGAGGCGGCTAGCGTCGCGCAGGAGAGGTTGCAAAGGCCGCCTGCCTTTGCTGGCTATATTTATTATCATGTGTTCAAGCCTGCAAAAACATAACCGGCTCGGATGTGTTCACTGCATAATACGCCTCCAGTTTTAGCGCCGAGAGCATTCATGAAAATTATTCTCAACCCGCTAACCAGCTAGCGAGCCGGCGAGACCAGCGCGCTCATTAATGGTCCTAGTGCGGCTTTCGCGCGCCAACATCGACCCTAGACGGCGCCTTTGAGCTTCAGCGGGCGCCTAGGGTTTGAGGCGGGCGGGCGAGCGAGCGCACCAGCCGAGTTCGAATGGTAATCAAACTTTGACACGTCGCTCTGGCTCCAATGTTAATGCACCACGAGCGCACACTAATTGCCCCGCCATCGAGGGTCGAGCCACTCTGGCCCGGATCTGGGGCTCCATTTCGGCTCAAATAGAGCCGCTCGCTCTGGCTGGCTGGCGCGGCTACCTTTGCCGCTGCCGCCGCCGCCGCTACATTGTTTCGACTTCCGCGCTCGAACTGGCGGCGGCGGCGGCGGCCATTTTGCTGGCGGGACATTATTTTAGCCTGCAGAGCTAAGCTCCAGTGCAAAATGGCGCCACTGTCATTGATACGATTGGCACTCCCTTGTCAGGATTGCTCGTCATCATTATTCCTGCGTCGCGCTGAAATCCTATTAGCTCTTCATTCCGGACGACCAGTCAGCTTGCGAGAGGCTCAAAAATCGTGCCAACACTGAGGACGGGCGACGAATAATCGGCTCACAAGCTCGCCAGTCGCTCCCCTGTCCGCTCGGCTCCCAGCGGCCTCATGAGCACTCCTGTTGGGGCCGAGGGGGCTCATTGGAAAGCTCGCTCGCTCGCTCGCTCTCTGGTCCGCAAACTCGGCCAACAATGCAACGGCCCCGATCCAGTGCGAGCCTCTCCGAGACACGGCCCCTTGGGCCTGGAAGTGGCGCTGCCGGTTAGCCGGCGCCAACCAGAGGCCAAGCGAGTGCTCGAGCGCGGCGCCTAAATCAACACCGGGCGCCACAGGACAGCCATCGACGGAACGAACAACTCCGCCGAAAACACGACACGACAAAACACACACAACTCCATCCTCGCCGCGGCCCAAAAGCTGCCCGCGAGCCTGGGCGGCCATGCCGGCCAAAGGCAAACAGCTCGGCCGAGTTAGACGGAAGTGGGGCGCGCCGACAATCTCGGCACAAATCAAATTAGGCCTCCGATCTTGTTTTAAAGCGGCCCGCGCTTGGCGGCCCCCTCGGCCACAAAAAGTGCGCCAAAAAGGCTCATAATTCAATTACACACGTAAGGTCCCATATGGCGGCCAGCTCGGCCCTCGTTGGCCGGCGTTCAATCAACAAATGAGGAGGGCTTGAGCCACCTGGCGGGCGAGCGGAGCCGCCGAGGGTGCTGGCCGCGCGGGGCGCCTCCGCCCTTCGTCCTGCGTCGCCGGCTCGCACTTGTTTCGCCTGCTTGCTCGCGCGCCACTTCCGGCCGCCACGCAGCGCCGGCCAGAGCTGGCCGAGCGAGGCGCCAGGATCAATATCAACTCAGCGGGAATATTCGATTAATCGAGCTTCGCGCGCGCCTATAAGGCTACTGCGGCGGCCGCCGCTTTTGCCGCCGCTTTTGCCTCCGCGAACACGAACACGACAGCGACCAAGACAGGGGCGACAAAACTAACTCCGCCCAGCGAGCCAAACCCGAGCCGGCGGAAGCTCATTTGCGCGCGCCAGGCTCGGCAAGCTCGCTGCATCTGGCCGGATTAGGTGGCTTGGAGGCCCAACTGGCTGACAGGGGAGCCGAGCGAAGGGGCCGCGATGAGCGGCGAGAGGCGAGAGGCTCCACTTGAGGCGGCGCTAATCCTCCGCCTGGCCGGCGGCCAGGAAGGCAGGCAAGCAGCTCCAGGAGACAGCGCGAGTTGTTTCCTGCAAACTCATTTAGCTCCAAGCCGGCCTCTTGTCACATTGTTTCCTGCTCGCCGCTCGGCTAGTTAGCGGGCGGCCCCAAATGGGCCCGTCCGCTGGCTTGCACGAGCTTGCTGGCGGCCAGGCTGCCGCCCGAGAGCGGCAAAATTAATGAAATTTCGCCGCCCACCAATTTCGGCCACCGGCAACCAGCCAGCGCAAACAACCCACTCCCTTCGCGACCTTTAATCACCGGCCGAGCAGCCGGCCGGCCGGCCAGCCCAGCGCTCACAACGCTAACCCCTCTCCTTCTACCCCCAAAACGGCCTCCAATCGAACCCAACTCGCCAGCTGAACTGCGCCTTCACCCTGAAATGGAAGAAGGAGGGCTCAAAGGAGTACGAGTTTCGCACTGAAACTGAAGCCGAGTGCCAGACTTGGGTGCACGCAATCTCTAACGCGCGCTACTCGACCCTACTGAACGACAAGGAGCAACTCGAACAAAAGTATCTCCACCTGTCGCAAATAATCGAGAGCGAATCCACAGCCAAGTGGCAATACTCAAAACAATGCGAGGAGTTCTCGGCCGAAATCAAGAAGTTGCGCCAGGAGATCTGCCTGCTGAAACGCCAGGAGAGCCGCTCAAACCACCTCAGGCTGGTGCTCTCGAAGTCGGCCGCCATCGTGGACACGATAGTGCGCCAGCAGCGCCACCGGCAGCGCAAGCAGCAGCAGCAGCAGCAGCAGCGGCCCGAGCTTTCGAGGCCGCCGCTCGGCCACTCCTGTCCGGCCGAGTGCAGCCCGAGGGCCCCAGGTGGAGTGGCCGCGGCAGCCTGTAGGCAGCAGTCGCTGCACTTGGAGCGCACTCGCTCCATCGACCAGGAGCTGGAGGAGCACGAGCTTGCCGTTAGGAGGACGCGCCGTTCCGAGCGGCTCCACCGGCGCCAATCTGAGGCGCTCAGGTCGCTCGTGCGGCCTGCTGGCCAAGCGCGCACTTCGGCCGCCGCCAGCGCGGAGGCCCCTCGGCGGAGGCTGGCCGCGCGCAGAGACTCGGCCGGCCAGCCCTCGGGCCCAACTGTTGGCCAGCTGAGCGCCGACGAGGAGGCCGACGAGCAGGCGCTGAGCATCGAGCTCAAGTCAGTCGTCGAGGCGCTCAACAACGAGATCCTCCTCTCAAAGGACTGCCTGCTTGAGGCCGAGAACAGCGAGGAGCTGAGGAAGATCAAAAAGGTGCAGGGCTTCTTCAGGGGTTGGCTCTGTCGGCGGCGCTGGAAACAGATTGTCCACGATTACATAAAGTCGCCGCACGCAGAGTCAATGCGGAAGCGCAACAACCTAGTCTTCAGGATGGTCGAGTGCGAGGAGGAGTACGTGGAGCAGCTCACCTTGCTCATCTCGGCCTTCCTTAGGCCAATGAAGATGGCCGCGAGCAGCCAGCGGCCGGCACTGAACCACGACGAGCTGAACTCCATCTTCTTGAACAGCGAAACGCTCCTCTTCTTGCACCAAATTTTCTTAAAAGGTTTGAGCGCCCGAATGGAGTCTTGGCCGACGCTTGTCCTTGGCGACCTGTTCACCATGCTGCTGCCGATGCTAACAATCTACCAGGAGTACGTAAGGAATCACCACTTCAGCCTACAGGTGCTGGCCGAGTGCAAGCAGCGCGAACAGTTCAGCTCAATCTTGCGCCGGCTCGAGGAGAAGCCCCAATTGAATGGGCGAACGCTCGAAACCTTTCTCACCTATCCAATGCACCAGGTAACTATTCCCGAGCGGCCGCCAATCTCGCTTTGTGCAAGCAAAAGACTAACCAGAACCAACTGGCCTCCTCGGTGGAATGCAGATTCCGCGATACATCATTTGTCTACACGAGATTCTGGCCCACACGCCGCACAACCACGTTGAGCGCAAGAGCCTCTACGAGGCGCAAACAAAACTGGAGGATCTGTCCAGGGTTAGTTTCGGCAAGCTCAACCTGAAATGTGCCCATCGAGTCCCAATGCGCTAACCACTCCAACACGAAATGATCTCAAAAGCAAATGCACGACGAGGTGAGCGAAACCGAGAGCATCCGCCAAAACCTGGCCATCGAGCGCATGATCATAGGGGGCTGCGACATTTTGCTCGACGTCAATCAGGGTAAGTTGGCGGCGGCCTGTTGAAGCTGGCATAATAAGCATAATCGGCGGCCCCAAAACCTAACTCGCTCACACTAACTTGGCAAACGCAGTGTTCGTGCGCCAGGGAATCCTCCTGCAGGTGGTGGAGCAAGCGAACAAGGGAAGCGCAAAGGGCCGAGCTCGGCTACCCTCCTTCGGCTCCTCGCGCCACCAAGCCGCCGACCTCCACGTCCAACTCGGACCCCTAAACTCGGCCGCAAACCAGCAGGCCAGCAACCACGACAGCCAGCCAAAGGAGATGGTTCGTCAGTGTTTTCTATTTACAAATCATCTCCTACTTTGCACACGAACGAAGGACGGAAAGTTGCACCTGCTCGAGGTAAGTCGCCCGCCTCCTCTCATGTTTTGCGCTCCCTCTCATCAGGCAGCTCGTTCTAGGTCAGCAAATTTGGGACCAAAATCAAGGCGAACTCTTGCAAAGGGAGGAAGAATTTGGCCAAAACTCTAATTTATGCCAACTCTTTGGCGCCCCACTTCCATTTTTGCCCCAAAAACTCCATTAATTCTCCCTCCCAGAACATCGGCCGCATTTCGCTGGCAGAGGTAACGCTGATAGAGAATCCGCTCGAGTTCATCCAGCAACAAGAAACAATCAGCGCCGACTATGAAGTGAGGACTCAAAACCAACAGCAGCAGCAGCAGCAGAGACAACAGCAACAAACGAACCGAACGGAGCAAACCAAAGGCGAGCGAGAGGGCGCCAAAACAACCAGCTCCAATTCCATCTCTGAATGGCACCCGAATTGCGCAGGTAAGCGAGCGGAACCGAGCGGAAAGGTGGCCTCGTTGGCCCCAAGATAACGGCGAGCGCGCGAGATGCAAAAGTAATGATCGTGATCATGACAACCGGGCCGGTGCCAACTGCTCAGCTGGCCTTCAAGGTAGCCGGTCAAAGTGCCAAGCTCAGGGTGGACGCCAATTGCGACTTGGGCGCGCGACGCCAGAACTCTTGGCGGGAGGGGAAGGGCTGCAAAGTGTCAGCTAGCGCGAGCTCTATGACAACAGGGGGCCAAAAATGGCTACTCCTATGATTAAGTTGCAAGAGGCGACCTGCAATGTGCTCCTGGCCAGCGGCACAATGGCTCCAAGGGCGACAATTGTGACGCAAAATTGCACATTCTATCTTGGGGCACAAGAAACTCGCTTAGCTTGGCCAAGTTGTTTGGTTTGGTTTGGTCCAATGGACAGCTCGATCATGAGCCAGGTGAGGCTGGAGTTGTGTGTCTGTGGCAACCAGCTCGCAATGCAGTCGCACTCGTTGGCCAATTGCGCCAAGCCCGTCCGAGGCCAAGAGGACGCTTAACTCTGCTCCAGACGGCAGGATTGTGTTCTCGCCGCCCTGAGAGAGAAAGCTGACCTGAATATCGAGCGGAGGCCCCAAATCGCTCAATCCGATTTCGGCTGAACTCAAGAACAATTTCTCCATTTCCTTTGGCGCCGCTGCCTTTGTTGTTGGCCGGCTCCACTTTGAATCGGTGGCGAAAACGAGCGAGCTGAGGGCCAATGCAAAGTCACCTTGCGCTAGCTCAAGTTCAGATATAACTCGTTTGTTTGCACTAAACAGCGAAACCCGCCTCCTTTGTTGGCATTGTTGTTTGTGCTATTGTTATCCTCGAATCAATTGGCTTCGGCTGCCTAACCAAACTGCCGCCGGCTTCGTGCTAGGGGCCACCATTTCAATTCCTCGTTCTGTTCAATTGAGTTGCACGACATGATAAATCTACCGATCCATTGAAACAAGTCGCCAACACGCGTAGAGAATCCGCCTTCAATACGTTTGCGAGGCAGATCTGACCAAACGAGGGCCCCTTCCCCACTAAGCGAAACCCATAGGCACTCCTCCGTCGCTGATGGGAATGAGTTGAGCGCTGCGGCACTACTGGCGCCACCTGTCGTCGCGAGATGCTAACTCTCTCATCCATCCATCTCCCACCAAAATCGTCAGATTGCGCCACCAACTTTGGTATAAACGATAAACGCGCCTCCACAGCATCCATTCCAGCCAAGTGGGCATCCCATTCGCATGTCTATGAGCCAGAGACTTGCAAGTTCCATGGCGAAAAGGCGAAGAGAAATTCCCATGTAGAGTTCGAGATCTTTCCCTTTCAGACGGCGCCGGCTGGAAACGGGAAGCCAGTCTGCAAGCATATGGGCGATTCTCAGAACTTGGCTAGCGCAAGCGAAAATTATGGCAACCATAAAAATGAATCGCAGCCAGCTAGGCAGGTGAGCGGCAACGCTAGCTCGCGCGGCCGCATCGCCGGATATCTCGCCACCAAACTGTCCAACCTAACGAGTCTTGCCAGCGGTGGCGGCGGGGCCATCAGCGTTTTGATCCAACAGAACCACTTTGGTTCCTCGTCGGCGCCGCCCTCGCCGCTAACAAAACGCGACCAAGCGCATACTTCCTGGCAGGGCTCAATGCAGACCAAGCGCCCAAATAGGCGATCCTCAGTGCGACAATCGGCGCTCCTCGGCGACTGCAATCATTTTTACCTAACGAAAGACTTTGGTGGCTGCGATTTCGTCCTCCTGGTTGAATCAACCTCAAAGTCGGGCAACCAGGCAAACTCGTCCGGCGGCCAAGGTACTCACACGAGCACAACAAGCAGCAGCTCGCTCGTCATCCACTTGGTGGCTCCAAATCTACAAGAAAAAGCAGCTTGGATGTCGGACATCAGCCAGGTGAGTTTTGGATCCAACTTTTGCTTCAATTTTACATTGCAATTCGCGAGGCCAATCTCATAGTCTCGTGCCTTAAAGGCAGTTAGTTTGTGCCCAGGAAGAGAGCAAGGGAGCACGCAAGCGGGCGGCGGCGGCGGCCAAATTGTCGCCATCGCCTGCGGAGATTGGCGCTGATTGACTGGCCTAGGGCGAGCCGCTTTGAAACCCTACCGACGAGAGCTCGGGCTTGAGTCGAAGCGTCCAGGCGAAGTAATGGAGCTCCTGATTGCAGAGCGCCTGCAAGCAAACAATGTGCGGCCTTGTGAGCCGCCGGGCTTGCATTGTTTTCCTGCCTGAGTGACCCGTTGGCGGCCCAGACTGTTGGGGCCTGCTCAAAGGCTGACGGATCCTCAATCATGTAAGGTGGCGCCGATGGCCGCCAGCAGCCGGGGTAATCTTGTTTTCTTCGCGAGCGATTCTCAATCTGGGGCAGGCGATATGCGCGGCGTCGCCGAGGCGGAAGTGCGTGCAACTCAGCGCGTTTGTGAGCCTTCGCTCGCCATTGTTGGGGCTCATATGGGCGCCTACTGGCAGGCTAGCCAGCCAGGTTAGCGGGCAGGCGCAGGTTTGCTGGCAGAGTGAGGGGCACCTCTCGCGCAGCGCGCACTGTTGAGCCCGTCCGAGCACACACTCGCGCGCGGCCAGACAGAGGCGCTAAAATTCACGTGCAAAAATAGGCTTGTTGTTATCGATGGACCTCAATCCGCTGCACTGAGTTTCGCCGCAGCTGGGGCCCGCGGGATCGGCGCCACCGCCGCCGCCGCTGTCACTGCTGCCGATAGAGACGGATGGCGATGGCTCGTCGAGCGAGAGAGATTAGCTTCGCGTTTTGAGCCTTAAACTCTCATCTGTAGCAAAATTTAGCCCTCAGCTTCAAATGGGCAAGTGGCCAAATAAATGTGAGCGAGGTGACCAGCAATAGGAAATAGTTGAACTCCGTTGAGTTTGTGCTCGAGACTGGGCTAAAATCTTCCTCTTCCTCACCTAAATAGGTTGGCTGAGCCTGTTTTTAGCTGCTGGAGGGGCAATATTTTCTTCCACCCATCTCTTCAGCAAGTTTATTTTGGTGCGAGGATTGTGGGCCAGACAGCTGAGATTCGGTGATGGCGCGATAGCTGTTTTGGTGCTGTTAGAGTAGGTAGAGAAAGCGAGGTGATGGCTGGAGAGAGTGGGCGCTCGCTACCTCGAGAGGGAAATTATGGAAAGAGAGACTAAGCGAGGAGGCAAATGGATGAGCCCGAGTGTTCGTCGCATGAGAACCAAGAGGATACCTCGTCGGCCAGCGCCAAGCCAGCAAGACGGAGACGCCTAGCCCACCGGCGCCAGTACGCAAAGTCGCGCCGACTTGCCTCCAGCTTTTTGAGGTCCCAATTTGTCCGCTATGATACCTTCGAGTCACAAGACAGTTGGTGCCAGACAGCTGGCTCAGATAATGCCAACCCGAGCGAGCAGCAAGCAGGCGGAGGGGACGGGAATGCCAACAGAGCTGAGCTTGGCTTGCGAGGTGCCCACCTTGTCCAGGGTCCACATTCGCCGCCAACCCAAGCTGATGGGTCACCGCCCATCGACTGGACCAAATTTGAGACTGACGAGTGTCGGGCGGCTAAAAGCAAGGCGTTGCAGCGTCCAGTCGGTGGTGGACAAGATGAGCCCGTCCAATGTGGTCGCCAGCGCCAGCAACAGCCACCAAGAGAGCAGGAGGTCTACTTTGCAAATTATAGCAGCAGCAGTTTGGATTCCTATTCGCTCCTCGATCACTCCTACAATGCCACCACCAGCATCGCACCAAGTAAACAAAAATCCATGCCTCCCCTACCAACTGGCGCAAGAAGCTTGAACTTCTTGGCCAACCTGGTGGAGAGTAACTCGGACGTTCTGAGGCCTGATGATTTAAGCGGCTTGAGGGGCCAACTTACGGATCGAGTTGTGAGAAGTGAGACGATCGACTTGAACCGAGTTAGATGCCAGCCCGACTCGCCTAAGTTTAAGCAGTTTCCCTCGACCCGTTTGAGTAGAGGCGAGAAACAAGCGTCCAACTTGGAGCTAGCTAAGGATCCGCAGAAGCTCACCTCCTGGTTAGGCAGTATTGACCGGTTCGTTTCGTTGCAGCGCTTAGCCGATCAAAGCCCGCCAACCAAAGCTAGAAGTGAGGCACCTAGCGTAAGTGCGTCTTGCAGTTGCTATTTCCTATTTCGAATGTCACCTATCTCAAGCTGTCCGCTCCAATTGCCATTGATCAATTTCGGCCACTAACCTTTGCCTCCACTCGCCAGTGCATAGATAACGTCCACTTCAATGACCTATTCCATGGCTCAGTCAACGATTCTTCGTCCGTCACAATCAACCAATCAGTCAGGTAAGTTCAAGGGCGCCAATGCACTTGAAATAATCAATCAATAGCAATGACGCGCTGACTAAAGTCTGGCTTCTCCTCTGCAGAACTGATCCAAGACTCTACAAGGACGACGTTGATATCAAATTCAGCCGAGCGCTCAACAGTTGCAAGCTTCCACAAATAAGATACGCAAGCAAGGAAAGACTCTTTGAGCGCTTGACAGATCTGAGATTTCTAAGTATAGATTTCCTGAACACATTTCTGCTCACCTATCGGGTATTTACAACTGCCGAGGATGTGTTAGAGGCTCTTAAGAGTGTACACTACAATTGTGATCGCTATTTCCAGCAGCAGAATAACCATCATTACCAGCAGCAGCAGCAACCACAACATCAAATGCCTCCAGATCCGTCGGCCAATCTGGCAGAGGTGAGTCCAGTCGATAACGAGGCAACTGAAAGCCAACCCAAGATCACTGAGCAGAGCAAGAATGGAAGCATCACCGATCCAAGTTCCGCCAAGGATCTGCTTGTCTCCTCGACCATCCTGGTCGATAAGGAGGAGCCCTGTCGAGAGTTGCCATTGGCGTGCCCGCAAGTTCAGCTGAAACCCTCCATTCCGCCTAGAACGCATGGTATCGATCTCACAACAAAGAGAAACTTGCAAACTGAGGACTCAAATCACCTTGCAGCTCCGAATCTAGCACAGCAACAACAATACCAACAAAAGAGACGTTCTACAATAAGCGCCCTCACGCCGATAACCGGCTCAACATCCTCATCTCTGGCCAACTTGAACTCGACCAGAAAGTGCAATACGAACGAAGTTGGACAACAACTCTTGCTAGCGCCAAGCCTGACCAGCGTCTTGGATACCAGCAGCCAGATCTCTTCCGCTTGCTCAAATAACGATGATACGTCGATGCTCAGATTGTCCGAGGACGAGAATAAGCACTCACTCTCGTCAACTTGCAGCAATAGTCCAGTCAAGGTCGATCGACTCAGAAGCTCCAGCATGACTCATCCAATGCAAATGTCAACACTTGGAAGCTCTGACACAAACCTGCACGTTCCAATTTGTCGCCAGGTGAGGGCTAGCTCTCTATCTTACGTTCCCGATGTTTGTTTGATTGGAGGCACGATGAGTGGTGCTAACAGTTTCGTTGGAAAGGAGCACTGGAGACTCAGCTATAGGAAGAGAGCGAGCGAGCTAAAACCCTCATCGAGCGGTCTCATAGCGTCGGGTGCCAATGCAGTCAGCTTGCCGATGAAAGGAGCCTCATCGGAGGCCAACGTTACCTTTCAGGTAACTTTGGCACCTCCATCGGCAGAGCCAGAGAGGTTGCAAGACGAAGATGAGCCAAACTCAAGCCACTTTCACTATCCTCGTCCGCCACCATCCACACCAATCGAGCCAGCTGAGGCTCACGATAGCGGGACCAAGACTGACCAAGAGATGAATCGTAGAAGTGATACCACATACGGAAGCACGAATTTTGCAACTAGCGAGCAATTTGAGCCAGTCGCATCAATGTTTGAGCTCGAAATTGAAAAAAATTACGATAAACAGAAGAGGGCCGCCAGCTCAGCTTCGAGCCTATCTCTGGTTGCAAGCGGAAGCTCTTCCTCCATCAGTTCCAACTTGATAGCGACAAAATCCATCCTAACCTCACAGTCTGAATCCGGCCTGATTCGTTCGACCTCAAGTTACGATTCATCTGATGATCAGCAAGTTTTAGAGCCGCCGCTGGCTGGTGGGCTTGAAGTGCCGAGAGCGAATAGGAGACAAGAGAGACGCAGATTGAAGATGAACGAGAAGAGCAAACTTGGAGAGAATCGCCGTAAGAGCGAGAGATCTATTAGGGGGTTTATAATGAAAGAGATTGATCTGACTGAAGCAAGGACAATTGATTGTGATACTTCTGCGGACGAGGATAAAGTTTCTACTTCGAGTGGCGGCATTTATGAGGATGGAGGGAGCGGAAGCGATTCTGGAGAATCAGAGGGAAAGATTGGCCCGGCAGAGGGCGACGAAGATAAGAGTTTTAGAATTTTGACCCGGCTCAACAGCGTCAGGTTGGTGAATGAAGATTCTGATCGTGAGAATTCCGATTCAGAGGGCGAGAGTTCAGTCCTTTTGAAGCAAAGATGTCCTAATTTTGAGAGGAATAAGCACAGATTGTTTTATGATAAGAGGAAGAAAAACTCTAAGGGTGACATCAAAGAGCGGAGCTCGAGGGGAGCTCATAAGTTGGCCGCCACAGAAAATAGTCATCAAGCCCACGAAAAGGGCCCCCTGCCAAGCTCTAATGGGCATCGATTTAAAACTATCGATACGAAACAACCTCCTGATGATGAAGTGGACCAAGCCAGTGGAAGTCGAGACAGTAGAAAGTACGAGTCGGACTCGAGAGCATTCAGCATCTCGATCCATAGAGGCCGAGAGAGCGTTTGTAAGCAATTGCAATCGGCTAGCAAGCAAACTAACCAGCAAACGACCCAAACCGCCACTCCTCTGCCCAGTTGTGCATCGCAGGCGTCTGGTTTGCGGTCAAAATCGCCGAGTAGCAGGATGACAACTCCAAGGAGTAGCTTCCAGCACCATGCCTCCGAAAACTCCATTTCGACAGAGAGAATCTCGAAGGCTGGAGTGGTTGTGACATCGTCGGCTCCTCGAGTAACCTCCAGACGATCCTCTACTGCCTCGTCGGCTTCAGCGTTTGCTGCTGCAACAGCTGCCTCGAACAATCCAATCCTAACTCAGCCGCCATTGTCACTTAAGCAACCAAGTTCGATCAACCAGACGGCTCAATTCAGAAAATTTTCCACTGACCTAGCGGCCAAACAAAACTTTGACAACTCAGACTCGCTAGGTTGCACTTGCTCGTCCTACTGCCAACGAGGTTCAGTGTCATCTCAAGGCCACCAGACAGGTATGGCCAACCATTTTCCACCAACCGCGAGCTTCCATCAGCAGTCGGCACAGCAACAATCGCAAAAGGTTCACCGGCGATCAAACGATGGAGGCAGACTGAACGCGATTGCTCACCATCCATCGTGCAACCTACACCAGCAAGTCACCTTGGCAAGCCCATCGTGCACCCCGTCCGACAGCTATCTGGTAGGAAACTCTGATGCCTCCTCCCTGTGCAACTCGCGCGCGAGCAGCAGATTCTCCTCGAGTGCCGGCATCGACTACAGCTCATGCCCATCGGCCCAGGTCAACCTGAGTCACCTGAACCTGCAGCAATGCACCACCTCGGGCCAAGCGGGAAACTCGAGGGGTCTTGTACAAAACCAACCGGCCCGTATGAGCTCGAGCGCAAGCGGCCAAGCCTTCGGCCGAGGCGTGCAAAGTAGATCGAAACGTGACTCGGCCCAAATCAACATCCGTTCTGTGGCAACAATTAGAGTTTTGAGTGTGCTACGTCATTGGGTATCCAAGCATTCGCAAGATTTTGTTAACGACACAAAACTTTCGTTTCTCGTGCAAGAATTTCTCCAGGATCTAATCATGGACCCGAATTTGTTGCCAGCCGAGCACAAGGCGGCCCTACAATTGCAACAGATGGTCCAAAAAGCAGCCCTCTCGCGTGGAAACCAGGTTGATCTGGACCTACTGCTAGCAGCGCCCTCAAAACCATCGCCAAACTCAATTGAAACCCTGTCGGCGCTTGAAATAGCTGAGGGGATGACATATCTTGACCACAAAATTTTCCTTGCAATCAGAAGCGAGGAGTTCCTTGGACAAGCTTGGATGAAGATGGACAAGGCAATCAGGGCACCTCACATCCTGCTGATAACGAAGAGGTTCAACGATGTTAGCCGCTTAGTTAGCTCGGAGATAATTCGTGTGCCTGAGCTCCACAGGCGAGTTGCTATAATTGAAAAATGGACTAACGTCGCCCATATTTGTCGAGTTGTTCACAATTTCAATGGAGTCTTGCAGATTTGCGCAGCTTTCACAAATTCAGCTGTGTTCAGGCTGAAAAAGACATGGGACAAAATACCCAAGACGGTGAGTTTTAGCAAGCCATGGCGCCTATATCAGCCTATACTTGAATTTTTCGCTCTATCGACGCTAATTTTCTATTTGCCATCTAGACAAGAACCACCATTGATCAGCTACAGAACTTGGTCAGCACGGATAGTCGATTTCGCAATATGCGCGATGCAATCAATCGTTGTGATCCACCCAGTATTCCGTATGTCGGAATGTACTTGACAGATCTTTCATTTATAGAGGAGGGGACTCCAAATTATTCACCTGATGGATTGTTAAACTTTTCCAAAATGAGGATGGTAAGCGATTGACCGCTTTTACACCCTCCCTTGTGGCGTCTTTGAAAGATCACCCATAATACTAAAATCTCCTACCTCTCACATTCGACTTGAAGGTTGCGCATGTTATCAGGGAAATTCAGCATTTGCAAAACGGGGTCTATAAGATAGAATTGAACCATAAGGTTGCTAACTATCTCCTAGATGGATCGCGTCACCTGCAGGATGATGAGATGTATAGGTGCTCGCTGGCGATCGAACCTAGGTCGTCGGGGGGTAAAAATGGAGTCCACTCGCTGAACACAATATCCAGTCAATACAATAGCTCACCGAGCCATCAAAGCGCCGGCATGCCAGCCAATTCGAAGAATACGGCCGGAAATCAAAGCAAAAATTGAAGATAAGATGAGACTGTTCAATTACGTGTGTCGAAAGATAAGCCGAGATTGTATAGACGCCTAATAAATTCAAAACCATCATGTTACGGAATTGCAAACACAATAAGACGCTAAGCCTCCATACTAAACCATGATTGCTATAATAATTTACTCATGAGCTATTAGTTCAGGTTGCGCAAGGTGAGGACTGAGATGGCCAAACTCGCAAACCCGCAGTACTTTGTTGAATTTGATGAGTCGAATTTAACAACAATTACTAAAAGACTAGCACATACTTTAGGAAAAACTCCTCGGCTATCCTGGACCTTGCAAGACTACTATTGCAATTTCAGTACTATGATGGATATATCATCACGGAAGTTTCTCACGATGGTCTGAGGCAGAGTCAGCGTTGACTCGAGTCTTATGTGATACAATTTGCGTAGCTCTTCTTCGTTCAACCCATAATCAAGGCTTGAATTCGCACGTAATGCTGATCTAAGTATGTGAGTGGCGCAGTTTGCATCATATTCCTCTCGCGAGCCATCCCTACAAGCGTTGATATTATGATCAACAATTGTCTCGATCACGTCTCTGGAACTTTCAAAGAATTCCCAGAGGCCGTCGCTAGCCATGACGAGGAATTTAGACTCATGATCGTCAACTCTACCGATTTTCACCTCACGGACATCCGGCTCTGCTATGAGATAAGGTGGCGTATTATAATGCGAGGGTATGACATCCGGACCGAAGACTTTAGTTATGCCACAGGCTCGAATCAGTTCGGCGGGCCATTTGTAGGTAAAGTCTCCAAAGGCTCTAAAGGGCATCAGATGACCTAGGAGGCGATTATGTTTTATCATGGTGTTTTGCTCTGATTTCGGATGAGATGCTGCCAATCTACGAATCTCGTTTATGTTATCACAGTTATGCTCATCATTCAATTCGAGCGCAGTGAACTTGGTGCCGACGACCGATCTTTTATCTTTGGATGAAATTTCTGAGTTTGTGTCTTGGGCGTTCTTATCTTGAATACCGAGAACAGCCCGACAATCGCCAGCAGATGCTATATATGCAGCTCCACGATGAACCACCATCACTAGAGCACAACATCCGCTTACGACGGCTCCGAGGTAGAAGCGAAGCATGTCCTTCCCAGAACCATTATCATTCAAGCATTCTTGTATCTCATTCGAGAGATCGTTGTCGCAACTAATAAAGGACGCTTTCAGATTTGAGACGATGTCCGCTCGGTCTGGCAGTGTTTTTCTAAATATTTCGAGCGATTTTGACTCTTTAGCATCTAGATCCAGATCCCCTCTTGGTTTTGGTGTGTAATGAAGATCAATTAGCATGCTCTTCAGTTGTTCTGGGCTAGAGATCTGAAAATTTCTGGCCTCGGGAAGTAGAGATAATGCTATATAGCTGAATAACCTCTTACTCACGAGATCTGCGATTGTTCCACCTCCGTGCCCGTCGAAAACGCCGAGTATCAGCGTAGGCTCGCTATCGCCAGGTAGGAACAGCGAGGATACACGCAGTCTATCCTCGATGGGACAATTCGACGCTAGTTGGTTGCACTCAATCGATTTAATACAGCCTGGCAGAGCAACTTCAGAGAAAACTGTTTCATTCTTCGTTAGGAGTTCTGTAATGCGGGCAGGACTTAAGTTGGACACAAACCGCCTGAATCCATTTGATGAGGTTGGGTTTATAAAAGTTGCGATTACCGAACAACGATGAAGCATCGCACCTAGCCGTCGACTTAGAATAAGTTGTGGATTATGGGTAATGATATAGTTGTAATCATCTTGTCTGCTTATCCGTATTTTGAAAGTGGATCACTCAAAATTGCATCGGGACATATTTATTTTAGTCATTTGGTACATACTCAAGGTAGTAACCTCTATTGGTCGTTGCTCTTGCTAACACCGCGGTGATATAACGGGCAATGGTGCACATGTGGGCAACCATTGCCCGCACCTAATAAACTCACATAGGCGGAGTGTTTATTTCTGTGACGAGGCTGCGTATAATAATAATCTGTTTTCAAGAATTCGTCATCAGATTATACTCTACCAAGATACAATATTGAATATGTCCGCTCTCCGTGGCAATATACAAAGATTGTTCTCGGCACCAGAGGTCCGTATAAATCTAAATTTTGCCAGAACGAAAGTCATCTATTACTTACCTTGGCCCACAGAGACAAAACGAGTTCGGAAGCAGGGTTTTGCGAAAAAAGTTAGAACCCCTCAGGGAAGAAGAGTGCTCATGCAGAGAATACTTGATAAGGAAAAAGCTATAGCGCAATAGAGATTATATAGAACATGTCGAGGTCTTTGGGGATCAAGAAGGCGACCATTGTTATGTCGGGTAAGGGTGGCGTCGGAAAAAGCACTGTCGCATCGCAACTAGCCTTAGCCTCCGCGCTGCGAGGCCTGAGAGTTGGATTATTAGATATTGATATCTGTGGTCCAAGTCTTCCAAGGATGCTTGCAAGAGAAAATGGCGAAATCATTCAAACTGACCAAGGGTATGTTTAAGAGATTTCTCTAATACTCCCGATCAATATAATTGTTTAATACTGATCTTAAGTTGAAGTTGGATGCCAGTCAAGGTCGCATCGAACCTCGAGTTATACCTCATGTCGATGGCGTTTCTAACGAACAACAAAGATTCGGCTGTAATCTGGAGGGGCCCGAAGAAACACGGGATGATAGAAAGATTCATCATAGGCGTTGACTGGGGCAATCTAGACCAATTGATTGTCGACACTCCACCTGGAACTTCTGATGAGCATATCAGTCTTGTTGAATTATTATGCAAGTATAATGTTCCAATCCAGGTCGTTCTTGTAACAACACCGCAAATAGTTTCCTGCAACGATGTTAGGAGAGAGATCGGTTTCTGCAAAGCTAGTGGGATTCCTATAATGGGTCTGGTCGAAAATATGAGTAGCTTTGTCTGTCCACACTGCTCAGAGAGCTCCAGAGTTTTCTCGAGTAAAGGTGGCGAGCAATTGTGTCGGCTTGCAGACATCAGATTTCTTGGATCAATACCTATGGATCCCGATCTCTGTAAAAGCACAGAGACAGGCAGAAACTATATTGAAGACTTCAAGAGTTCGGAAGCAGCTTGTCTCATCAAAGAAATAGCCCTCTCGATCTAAAACTAAAACTAGTACCTGTAGAGACCATGATCCCTTATATAATTAGCTACATCGGGATGCACGAGCTGACCAATCGGTTCTCCAGCCTTAACTGCCCTTCTAACCATGGTCGAGCTTATATCTATGGGTGCGATACCATCAATTATGTCAATTCTGTCCAAATTTCTTTTGAAAATGTCAGACTTGGAACTGTCGTATAGAAGCTTCCAAGGATTAGATCCTATGCGAGGTAATGCTACGATACCATAATTTCGAAGGATTTCCTCCATATGCTCGTCAGACCAAAGATTTGGCACAAGAAAGGATTCTAGGAGATCAGCGCCACACAAGAGTTTAAGGTTTCTGCCGTACACGGTTTCATAGTGTCTCAGGGCAGGTAAGGTTCTGATCCAATCTGTCTGCCTAGTCTCCCAATCATCACAAACGATCCATTCATACTGGACGTCGCTTAGAGCTAGCCGAGCCATGTTCAATCTATGGTGGGAGGGTGATAAGCTTGTCTTGATTCTGGCATAATGATCGTTGGTCGGAGATATCACTCCCTTTGTTACATTTATGCCTTTTTTGGTTACGAGGTGGTGCTTGGCCAGCTCGAACATCCTGAGGTGCATTATGGTAATTGGATTGAAAGATCCGCACGATATAAGCACGCATGAACTCATAGCAGCCGACTCTGGGGGTATTTTCTCATGTGAATTTGATGTAGGACATGATATTTATTTTCTGTTTTGAATTTCAGATACCTCAACGTTTTCTCAGACAATTCACTAAACAAGCTGGACGCTATAGTAATTTTTGAACAACATGAAGATGGCGGTTCGGATCATGTCGACCCGGTCTAATGTCCATGGAACCAAAGCGAACTAGGATTTTGCGACGCAACATATGTAAGTGTGGCGTGACGCGATTATCAGTGAGTCAGTTGCCGCCCACTAGCTAGAGTTTTAACTCTACATAGAGCAGTAATTACCTGTCCAAATCAATCAGTATGAAGAGGGACTGAATTAAAGATAAATCGGGTAGTAAATTCGGAACACATTACAAGCACTCAAGCAATCCTCTCCAGGGCAATTTTCCAGCCTCGGACTCGGTAGCAGCTTCCACTACAGACAGGAGAGCTTTCGCCACTTTTGTTGACAAAATTTGTAGCGTTCCGTGAGGATAATATTTCGTAATCTCTGAGGGTGTTACGGCACTCCCAAGACTTTGATCGAAAATCTTAGACCATATAGAAGCAATTCTACGAAATGAGCAACATGAAAGATATAGACGATGTGGACGATGATCTTTTCATCGCAAAACGACCGCAGGATTATATTTTTGCTGAGAAGAAGGTTAACGACATTAATGAAAGAACCTCTCGTATGCTCCTCAACACTCGGACCTTGGTGCAAGAGAGCGAAACAATTGGTCAATCTACCCTCGAACAGCTCTCGAGTCAGAGAGAGTCACTGGAGAGGGTCGAGAACGATCTGGATAGTATCAATTCGATGACTAGATTCACTCAGAAAAATCTCAATAACATGAGATCATTTTTTGGAGGCATAAAAAGTTTGTTCTCTAGTAACTCGGCTAATGCAGGGGCCTCTGCATTAGCTCCGAGCACTAAGATGCCTATCCCCCGGTCAGCAACCCTCGCTCATGTGCCTTCCTATGGTCCAGCTGATAGTCCTAGATCCCCCTCAATACCTTCAGGCAATCATCAAAACACGCTCACCAAACCAGCAATTCAGCCAGCAAGCTTGTCTACCCATGAAATTCCACCAGCTGACGAGTTTGATGCAAATTTAAGTGAGATTGGATTCGGTCTTGGTAGATTGAAGGAAATGGCGAAGAAATTAGGCGAGGAAATAGGTGATCAAAATGAAATGTTGGATAGGATAACCGAGAAATCTGAGCGTGCTGGCGATAGTGTGAAGCACCAAACTCGCCAGATGCAACAACTACTCAAGAAAGGTTGATTCCGCTGTTTCCCGGGGGAGAGTTCAGAAACCAAAACAAATATTTACACCAAGACCGTCCTTAGTTTGAGAGGCCATCAAGCTGTGCCTGATAAGTAGCCTTCCCAAACTGCAAATAGTGATGTAAAACGATCATAATTGTAGCGACAGAATGAACTTAATAACTTTTATTGGTAACACTTGTGTGTGTTCGTGAATAGAAACATGCCTCCGAGTTTTAAGGCTAGAGTGCTTATCGACGATAAAAGGGACTGCCAGCGTTCCCTATCATCGAATAGACTATCAGTTATTGGCCAGCTTGTTAACAGCTTGGACAATGTCTTTCGCCGAAATTCCATACTTCTCTAACAAAACATCCGGTGGTCCACTTCTTGGAACTTCGCGAACGGCTAGATGGACGAAATTCACGTTTTGGCCCGCGAGGGCACTCAATACGGCCTCACCGATACCACCCTCAGGGTAATGATCCTCTACGACAACAACGCGCATTTGGACGTCTTTAGCATTTTTGATGATGGCCTGTTGATCGATAGGCTTAATTGTGAACGGGTCCATGATACGGATGTGTGTCTGGTGACTTCTAACCAGGATGTCCGCAGCACGGAGGGCCTCATGAAGAGTGACTCCCGCGGCAATAACTAATGCTTGATCCAGAGTACCGTTCTGAGAAACAATCTTGGCCTTTCCAACTTCAAACTGTGCATCATTAGGGTAAACCATTGTTGTTGCTGGTCTAGACGTTCTAGTAAAAGTGATGCCCTTAGTTTGGGCAGCCAGTTCAATAGCCCTCTCGGTCGAGACGGCATCGCATGGGTAGAAGATGGTCGCACCTGGAATAGCACGGAACATGGACAAGTCCTCCAATGCCATCTGAGATGGTCCATCCTCACCAATGCTCACCCCACAGTGGGAGCCGACGCAATTAATGTTAGATTGAGATATCGCTGCCATTCTCAGGTGATCATAGGCTCTCGAGAAGAATGCAGCAAATGTGGAGAGGAAAACGATAGATCGATCTCTACAGGCTGCTCCAATGCCAACCCCCACCATATTCTGCTCGGCTATAAAGCACTCTCCGAACCGATCAGGGAATTCCTTACGAAATATGTCGGCGAAGGTGCTGTTCTTGGTGTCTCCATCGAAGGCGATGACTCTTTCATTGCTACGACCAAGTTTAGCTAGAGCAAAACCGTATGCTTGACGTGTGGCAACCTTGTCACTAGCGTCATAAGAAGGAGGCTCCGAGAGCTTAACTGTCAAATCGGGAATAGGTAACTGCTTAGGTTCCTTCGGCTTGATGGTTGTAGTGGATGAAGATAAGAGCGACTGCAGATGGGAGATTATCTTCTCTCCAGTAGCACCGAGAGGTTTCCCGTGCCAATTGTCTTTGTCCTCTATATCTGGAAAACCTTTGCCTTTGTAAGTTTTGCAGACAATAGCCTTTGGCTTGCCATTTTTGTTGGCTCTGGCATCACTGAGAGCTTGAACTAGTGCCTCAACAGAGTGACCATCGATATTGTAAGTGTCCATACCAAAAGCCTTGCATCTGGCCTCGTAAACATCCATCTGATGCTGGAGTGGCGCCGGCTCGCTCTGTCCAAGACGATTAACATCTATCATCACAATCAAGTTGTCGAGTTTGTGTATGGATGCGAACGACATAGCTTCCCAGACTGAACCTTCGGCAGATTCTCCATCGCCTAGAAGGCAATAAACGTTGTAATCAGCCTTGTCGATCTTCTTTCCCACAAAAGCCATACCAGCAGCGCAATTAACCCCTTGGCCCAAGGATCCGGTGGCAACGTCGACAAAGTTCAACCTTGGTGTTGGATGACCCTCCAAAAGAGAGTCGACCTTACGCAAGTTGAGCAGGTCTTCGACCGGAAATAGACCGGCCTCGGCCCAAGCAGCGTACAAAATTGGGGCTGCGTGACCTTTGCTGAGGATGAAGCGATCGTTGCCGCCATTTCGTGGGTCTTTCAAAGAGTAGTTCATAGTGTCAAAGAAGAGGACGGACATTATTTCAGCCATTGAGGCGCAGGAGGTGGGATGTCCTGACTTGGATGCGTTAGTAGCCTTAATCGAGTTGATTCTCAACCTGTTGGCGATATCTTGCAGTTGCTTGTAATCAGTCATTTTGAAGCCTAAGAAGATACTTGATGCGAGACGATATTCAGATGGCTAAGACTCTAATGGTGCGAGGTAGATATGGTAGTAGTAGACAAAATAGTTCACAAATACTTAAAGTGATTTCTTCTGACGAATCAATTCCTATTAAGAAGCAACTGAACTCTAGACGAGCGTGAATTCCGAAGGCACGACGTCTTAAGCTCAAAGGCTTGCCAATCACCTCATTCGATCTACGCGTTGGAGGGTGGTGCACACTTGTTATCTCTCTACTTGGCATGGCAAGAGAGAACGGTTTCATCGGCGCTGTGTGGAGGCAAGCTAACCTTGAGTTCGGCGACTGTGGATGTTCAATATGCATAGCTTCTTTGTGGCTAACTTTCCCTTGAGCTTGGAAGTCTAACCACTTGTGGCGCTTTCTTCAAAACGTTCTGCAACGCTCGCCCAAATTCATTCCCCTTTACCACTGTGCCTAGGGACTTTTTGCACCATAGAAACTATTGCCGTCGAATCGTTTCTCATTCCAAATCAAAGGGAACTCAGTCGCTCTGTATCACGCGAACTTGGGAGTCTGGGACGAAAAGCCGATCATTCTGATAGTTGCATCATCCGCGTGAACAGTCTACACGTACAAGTTGGGTGCAAGGTTGCTCTAACCAAAATCCTCTAACCAAAACCCAAGAGATAGGATGGGACAGTCAGCGGACGATTGGGAGAGTAAGACTGGTTGCGACATTTTGACATACAGACTGATAAAAATTTCATGTTTACTTATTGAAGATTTCTCTGAGATCGTCTAATTCCTCGCTGTTCAAGGATATTCTATTAGATAGAGCTATATCAATCTTGATCTTATTGATTCGCTCTTCGCGTTTAAACTTCTTGTGCAATTCTGTCCTACTGCGATGACCGGAGAAAAGTAATGATTCCATCATGGAAAAGTCAGTGCCTAGAATGGTTAAAGCGTGGTAAAACTTCTTGGTATCCTCGAGCGACCATTTCATCTGACTTGTATTTGACGGTCGGCGCCGAAAAGAGTCATAGTTGGTCCTGCTGATCACTTCCTCGTTATCTTCAATAATTGCCTCTTGCTCTTTAATGATGTTCTTACGATTTATAACTGTGGAGCTTTCGTCCAAGACGAGCTTACCGTCGGGACCCATTTTAACCTTTGGTGTCAAACTTGGCTCTTGTAACACGGCAATGTTATCCGTCTCCTCCGTCTCTGTATCGTCATCTGCGAGCTCCTCTTGAGCCTTCTTTTGCTCCTTCTTCTTGGCTAAACTAATACTCTTTTTGTGACGCTTCTGGTCTTTAGTCAGCGGGGGATTAAAGAACAGCAGATCCCTTAATTTAACATTCTTATTGGCTGAGCTTCGCAAGCTGAGACATTTCATAGGTTCAAACTTCTGGCCAGTTAATTGAGTGATAGCTTCTTGAACTCGCTTGCTGGAAACATCTGCAATGACGCTGGTGATTGCCTTAGTGGAGTCTCTTGCTTCCTCCTTGTTAATGTCCAGTGGAGCTGGCGGCGGCTCGCTCACCGATTTTGGCTGATCGTTGACCTGGCTAAAGCTAGAATCTGATCTGTTATCTTTGGAGCTATACGTGAGCTCGGTGTGGGCCGGTATCTCACTTTTGTCCGCTTGGTTTCCAGGCTCCGTAGTTGCTACCCTCTCTGAATTGCCGGACACATTCGGGCTCGACACCTGAGTGCTTGTTTGTGGCGATGTAACCTGTTTAAGGTTCGGCTTGAAAGAGGCTCTTTTTCGCAACATCGCTGTCTTGTGACCATCGGAACGGTGATTCGAAGGAACCAATCAATGCCGTGGCCGAGCCACAATAAATGACTAGTTTGACCACATTGCGAGTAGGTGGCGCCCGCCGGTTGATTTGCGCCAAATTCAGTCGCGAGATGGCGGGCTCGGCCGTTTGCGTGCGTGAATTTGCGCGAAATGAAAACTAGTGAGTGCTTCAAGGGAAAGTTTGCAATGCTAGTCAACAATGGGGGTGGAAAACTCAAGGACAACACTCTCCCGTCGACTCTCAGAACATCGGGCGGCTTCTGAAGCAGCCGAGAGGAGCTTGAGGGGGAAAGAAGGGGATCAGGTACTTTCGCACTAAAGCATGTGCGCTCATTCATTACAGTGTGAGAGGCCCAGCTATGGAGCGGGAATGGAGCTGGTTTTAGCGAAACACGCGTTGCTTGGCCTGGGAATTGCGCTGTCGCCATCCACTCACTTTCAATGGGTAAATATTTTCGAAGACCTCTTGATAAAACTGATCGGAGGGCCAGAGCAAACACCTCTCCACTATTTTTTATCAACATAGTCGAAATATATCTTTATTATTATCTATAGATATCAAGACATTAGGCAGATTTGAACTATTAAGAAGAGTGTATATTTATATTAGTTGAGAAGTCAAGAAATTGTTTTAGTATATATGTTTCCATATATACTTATGTATTTACATACATCTGATAATATTGAATAGACCTTGGTGCAGGATTCTGAAACATTAGGCGGACCTTTAATTACATGTATAAGCACAATTTCACCGATACATACACATATGGCCTGTCTATAATGATATTTGCGATTACTAAGTACTAGTGCATTGAAATAATTTTTATTAACCTTCACCAGCGAGAAAGCAAGTTAAATTGTTCCGCAAGAAGCTGTGAGGATCATAGATCTATGTATAAAAGAAGCTAACTTTAGGTATAGATATATATGAAAATATATACGTACATATCTATGTGTATGTGCCTGTCTGTATATATATATATGCGTTCATCGATAGAGTATACCAAACATTAGTTAATTCAATCACCCGAGATATAACCAATCAAAATCATCATTGCTAACAACGCATAAAACTGTCAGTAACCAAGAAGTTTAATATGTTCTAAGCATATCTCGTCATAATCATAATGTTCATTGTTTGATATTCTAAGAAATTCTATATTGATATTGGTGGTAACACTATCGATTATCATTTATAACGTAAACCACTATTAGCATTATTGATCTATTAATATATATTCTATGAAAATGTTGACAGCAACCGCTAATCCAGCGACAGCAACAAACACCAACCACCAAACGCAACCACAACAAATTCAGATTGGTCAGACCATCGAAGATGAACGTGCATTTCAATTGGCCTTGGAGCTGACTATGTTATGTCTTAACTCCAAGGCCGACTCTGAGCTGGAAGGTGATTTTAGGGGAGGTAAAAAGAGTCAGAATACAACAGAATGTGTCCCTGTTCCATCGAGCGAGCACGTGGCTGAAATTGTTGGCCGTCAAGGCTGTAAAATCAAAGGACTTAGAGCTAAAACGAACACGTACATTAAGACACCTGTTCGCGGTGAAGAACCAGTATTTGTTGTAACGGGCAGGAAAGAGGATGTTAGTGCAGCCAAGAACGAAATTCTATCGGCAGCAGAGCATTTTACTCATATTAGATTGCAGCGAAAGAATAATATCTCCGGTATCACCTTAGGTACCAATGGGATAACTGGTCAGCAAGGTACGCTCAACCAAGTACCAGGACAAACAACTATACAAGTTAGAGTCCCGTACAGGGTTGTAGGACTGGTTGTTGGACCTAAAGGGGCGACAATCAAGCGGATTCAGCAAACTACTAATACATACATCATCACACCAAGTCGTGAGAAAGAGCCTGTGTTCGAGGTAACTGGCTTGCCAGATAATGTAGAGAACGCAAGAAAAGAGATTGAGGCACACATTGCTCTCAGGACTGGAGGTCTAATTGACTCCACAATCAGATACTTTTAAAAATATTCTGCATCTAACATCTGAATGAAACTCTAGAAAAAGATATATATATAAATATACATGAATAAGTTCTTATATACAGAGATTGTGACAAATACATGAGCATATAGTTTTACTTAATAAAACGATGACGATGGAAAACTACTACCACACGTTTGTGATTCAAGGGTGTTTTCTCTGTCAGGATGCCTCTGAATGAGACAATCTCGCTCAATCAGACCTGCGACCAGATTTGGACATTGTTCTTCTCCTATATTGCTTATCAAGACTGTTGACAACCGATATTATAAAAAGAATCATCATTGAGCAAATTAGCCAATTGAACGCGGTCTTCGTTAGCGAGGTGTGCTTAGGTTCGTTCAATCTTTTTCTGAGGACGTTCGTTCTTTGTTCGTCGAGAAACATGGTCAATGACCCATGTAGATTGAGATCTATGAGGGACGGAAATAGTTCGCATAACGTCTTGTCTATGTTGCTGATCAATAAATCTATGTTGTTGTTGTGGAATAAAAACACGACAAAGGATGCTTGAATCAAGACTTTGATGACAGCCTTTCCTATGAAAGTTGCTCCAAAAAAGGTTACAAATGGAATCTGTGCAATTCCAGAGGCGACGCCAGCAGCATCAAAGAGTGGGTTGGGAATGGCTGCGCAAAGTAGGATGCCAATGAACCCAATCTTTTTGATTATCTTTATCATCCATACTTCCCACCCAGCTGCATCGTTTGTCGGGCATGGGTCTTCATCACCAGCTCCTCTGTTGATCGATTGAGCCCTCAGTCTCGCGGCCAAATATGGTGGAAGTTCTCCGAGTGCAGTACCCAAGCCCCACATAAAGGATTCGATTGACACTTTCACTAGAACGTTCAAAAAGCCGACCTGCTCAGACATCAGCTCATCAGGACAGATAATCTCATAGGGATAAGGGGGCTCTGGAAAGTTCAAGCTCATGCAGCTTTGGGAGGCTAGGGTAACTGCTGCAATATGAGGTGCCAAGAAGAGGACAAACGTGTGCATACCAAATCCAAAGCCGATCGATGATAAGACACCAAGTCCAATCCATCTAAGACACCATAACGCTTGTTTATAATATCCTAAGCTAGATATCAGTGCCAGTGCAAATAAACCTACTGACACAACTCTGAAAATATGTCTCTTATTTTCAACAGTTAGGTGTATGAGCTCGAGAATACTGTGGTAGAGGGGCAAAACGATTATTGCGAACGGTTTGTGTAATATATTAATCGTCGAGTTCATTATAAGAGCTGCTCAATCCAGATCGGATCAAGACACCTTGATTTCTTGCCAGTTATCGATCGCTTGAAAACCTAGAGAGTTTAATCGTATTGCAAGATGAGTTGGCAGGTATAGATGGTAGGGGCAGGAATAGGGAGTTATCAAGGGGCTGAACATGGGCTGATAATTATTAGCTGCCAAGTCGCTAGTTGATTTGCTATTCTTTATTTGTTTTTGTCGTGAGGTTGTCGTGTGGTACATTGTTTCTGTCTCTAGGATGGCCAGTCACGCTGACGTCTGGTCTCTGGCACTAGTGAGTGGTACGAATCCGTGGCCGAATTGAAGCAAGCGCGCCATAAGCAGATTTAGCAGAAGCGCGTCTTCATGTATAATGGTTCTTTCCAGATTCCATATTGCATTTGTCCTCACCTTCCCGAGCTGGTTACCCCAACTAACAGAAACGCAATGCAACGTGAAGTAAGGTGGATTCTCTTGACCTCAGTCAGAACTTGATTCTAATCTGTATTAGGTTTGTTTTTCACCATCAAGCTTGGTAAGAATTTATCGATTTCTTACATGTTGAATGAGGTTTTTGGCGGTAGAAATTTTCTGACCAAGTTAAACATGGGAAATCTCTAGTTGGATTCTCAAGATATAGCGATCTCAAGATGAGCGTTCTAGAACAAGTAGCACTACATATGCTTCCACAAACTGGTGTAGCCTTCAGTTTCGGTTATGGCTCGAAAGTCGTCAAACAAGCCGGGAAGCAAAGTGCGAGTGATCTCATCGACGTAATAATAGCTGTCGAGGACCCCCTAAAATGGCACCAGGAGAACTTGAACATGAACAGACAGCACTACTCTTTTATCAGATACTTGCCAAACAGTGCTGAGCTGATCACCAGACTGCAAGAAGATGTCGGCGCACGAATATACTTCAATCCCTACGTCAGATTCTCAAACGTCTCGTTGAAATACGGTATAATCAAGCTCGAGCACATGATTGAAGACTTGACAACGTGGAATATGCTTTATGTAAGTGGTCGATTGCACAAACCGGTCGAAGTTATCATAGATACAAGTGACAAAATGGAAAACTTGAGGTCCGCTATTAAGTTCAACAGAGAGAGTGCTATCAGGTGTGCCCTATTGCAATTACCGGAAGTGTTCGATTCGTTTACATTATATGAAACTATTGTCGGACTTTCGTACCATGGTGATCCACGAATGATTTTCGGCGAGGACAAGCACAAAATAAAGAATATAGTATCAAGCCAGATCGACAGACTCGACCAGATATACCTGCCCATCTTGAAGACGAATTCAATGTTTAGAGACTCGATCCGTTGGAACGAAACTAAACAGACTTTCACGCAGGATCTATCCTCATCAGCCATTCTTCGGAACTTGAAATTACTTCCAAAAGAAGTTCGCCGAACACTCTGTGAGGTTCACAGTCAGGAGGCTAGAACCATAGAGCCTGAGATAATCCTTGCATCCGCTTCAAAGAGTATAATTTGCGATAAGATATTGGCTCAATCTATTGCAATCATTGTGAGACGTTCAAGTCTTTCTCAGAGCCTGAAGGGTGTAATAACGGCAGGATTCTTAAAATCAATCCGATACAGTCAGAGGAAACTCATTAAGTCTTTCAAGAGTAGATTAAATTGGGCTTGTTAAACTATCGAGATTTCAACAGATTCGATGCTTATGTCTGCTTTCTTAAGGCATTGAATATCTGTTGATACTGTTTTATGGTGTCAATCGGTCGGAAAGTATCCACTGATGGTGGATGGGGAACTTGATGAGGTGGCAAAAAGTTATATGCTACCTGAGACATTATATCCCAACAATTGGTTGGCACCATGCATGGTGTATACTCTATCTCGATAGTGATTCCTCTGAGAGAATGTTCTTGCGAAACTTGCCCGATTCTGACGACAAAATCTGCCTCACATAACTCGAATCTCATGCCAGAGCATTCGACTTTCTGAGATCTCTTACATGGATATGAATTGTTGAGGTAAGTTTGGACGATGATATCAAAATTGATAGAATCTGCGATTAGAGGATTCAGCCCGTTATCTATCAGCGCGAAAGTTGTCAATGGTTTCTCTGTATCATGAAACAATTGCAAAGTCTTAGGTGGTTGAATCTGACTAGCAGACATGAAGGTCTCGCACTCGACTTTGTACGTCCCACATTTCTTGGCGTTCAGAATGTCCATGAGTTTGTAAAGCGATTCTAATACTTGCTGGCATGATTTGTTCTCCGGTATCGTATAAGAGAGGACAACGGTTACTCCCATTGTTGAAGCTGACAAAGACCAACGAAATCCAAATGGATGCTCGAGGCGGAGGGTATGGATCGATTAGTTTGGTGGAAGTTTGTAGCGTTCGTCCTGGGTTGCGTAGATGGCAATAATCAAGAGTACATATTCTCGGTCTGGGATGCATGCGGGTATCTTCTAAGCTTTATCCCAACGAGAGGCTGGAACCCAAAAAGAGTTTCAGACTGGCTTGTCCAGTATGAGCGATTGCAAACCTCGCCGACCTGTCACAGAAAAATAACGCCGACTAAAACAATTATTGAACACAAATAAAAGCAGATTTGTCTATTTATTTTCGTCGTGTTGGGCCACCGATGTCTGCGCGGCGCCAAGACTTTGCCCTAGTTTGAGGGCCTCAAATTGAGGCGACAACTCTGGAACAGACATCACGAGGAATCTCGTCAGTTTTTTTTTCATTTACAAGCAGTGCTGGACGTGAGCAACGTTGTTCGCAAATTGTTTTATCATTACAGCTGATGAGAAGGAAAGAGGGGTCCTCATATT
>ENA-UOVY01000173-UOVY01000173.1-plant-metagenome-genome-assembly--contig:-NODE-173-length-40576-cov-595.950840_pt1 | contig 40576 bp, 29 predicted proteins | sample MGYA00249840_ERZ761561 | MGnify/ENA primary metagenome ERZ761561 (study PRJEB28882, sample SAMN05720143) | plant metagenome | isolation source: Guanajuato, Mexico | place: Mexico:Guanajuato, Mexico...
GCGACCGATGTAGTTTTATCGAACAAAATCTCAGAATGCACTATGTTGTAGCGTACAATTCGTTTCTAACCCATTAAAACCACCAAAATTCTATCTTCAGAACACATCACCCACCCAAAACTAACCTTTTTGACAACCCGTTTTGAAAGCCTTGGTAATCAGGTATACCTGTTGCAGTGACCGACCGGTAAATGAGGAGAGGACTACGGGGGAAATCTCAATGCTAGATGCGTTTAAGATCTACATCGGTAGAGCTCGGTTCAGCGACATATTATCGTAATAAGAAAAAGGTCTTAATCTAGACGTTGTTCGATTGATCTCACGAGCTAACTTTACTGAAGACATGGAGGCTCTCGTCGGAGACACGTTCGAGGGGAAAGCCGATAATGCAAGTCCATTTACGTCAATCTTCTCTCATTCCACCCATACCGTGAGCAGCAAACTAGTGAAAGAGAAAGATCACATCGGATAACACTTGATCGGCTGCTAGGCGTTTCAGTGAACCCTACACTGCAAACTCATCCGCTAACAAACATTATTGACAGGTGTAATTGCATCCGTCATAAGTCAAGTAATGAAGTCAGTGGAAATTGCGATGGATTGAGTTACTTACTGGAGCGCCCATGTGGCCATCGTAAATCCCTGTCAAGCCCCTGAGGTTATGATGTGATCTCTGGTGAGTATCACTAGATTCTGAAGACGACTCTAACATCGCCTTTCTATCTAGAGTTCCTCCAATTATGTTCGGTCCGAAGGCACTTATATTCCTAAAACCCTTACTCATGGCGCTACGCTTCCTCCAGCGGCGGCAACAATAGATTATCAAGCAAACTGAGACTATGAGTAGTATAGCGACTATCGGTAGCAGTGTTGCAAGGACTGAGAATAAATTTGGTGCGAGTTAGTGGGAGAGCTTTTAAGGGTCTCACTCCTAGGCACAAGTATGCAAAACTTACGTAAACCGTTTATCTCGCACCTACGGCCAAGATAAATACGATGGCACTGGCAGATGGTTGAATGGACCTGGCCGCGTCCAGCGTTTGAGGAATGATTGTTTACTTGGGTGGTGATAAGACTTGGCACTCGGATGCAGTCGCCACGGTTGTTGCAATAGTCACAGCTCTTGATCTCGTTTGCGCACTGCCTACCTGGATGGAGAGGATTCAGATCTGGGTAATCGCGGCAGTCGCATTTGTACGATCCAATCTCGTTGATGCAAACTGCACCATCGTGACAGTCATTGAAGATTGGATTGGCACATTCATCGAGATCCGACACTTGTTCCACATCAGCAAGGAAAAGGGCATTCGGGTTCGGAAGTCTCTCGTCAGTCTGACTCGAGTTTGCGACTTGCTCAGCCAGAGTTGTTTGCCCATCGAACAGCTGCTCTGTGTTCGTTGCGATCGCCAGTGCGGCCGCCTGCCTGAGATTCAGCTTTTTGGTTAGCTCCTCCTTGAGCGTGTTCTCGTCAAGTGCTTCGTTTGCGTTGGCCGGAGGTTGAAGCTGGACAGTTATGTTCACTATCGCACCTCCACCTGAGGATCCTTGAGGGTTCGTACTGGAGGCGTTGGATAGTTTACCCTGGGATGTGACGGCGCCAACTTGAGAGTCAAGCGACTTGGCGTAGTTCAAGATATCGGCCGAAATAAATCTATCTCGTGTCAGATCTGATGTCATATAAGCTCGTTTGATTTGATCTTTGACGATACGTGATATTTGTTTGAACTCGGAACTTGACCTATCCTGCAACTCTCTCTTGAAATGTACTTGCTGCTCACCAACCTGAAGCAGTCGCAACAGCACTATATAGCTCTGCACCTCTTGACACTGACGCTGACCCACAGCATTCGTTGTCATGAAGTAACCCGGCCGGCAAGTGCAACTGAACGTTCCCTGGCTACCGATCGTCTCTGAGCTTGGGGTAAATTTGCAAATCTCATTGTTGCTTATCTTACACATGGGCTGGCACTGGTTTATGTTCGCGCTAGCCGTCATCTGCAACTCTGTGGGTTTCGAAGTTGGCTTAGATTTGGAAACGATTGCCTGCTGCTTCTTCTGCTGCTGCTCAAGGTGTTGCTGCTGTTTCTGTTGCTTTTGCTGCACCGAAAGCCGGTGACTGGCGGCTTGACTGTCGTGTCGAGTTGGCTGCAACGGTTTAACTGAGTGCCTCTCTACAGAACTGTTACCAACCAACTGGGCAGTCTGGGTGCTGAGCTGGTTAACGAGTGTTCGTGTTCCGATGACTGTGCTGACAAAAGTACGCGGTGCGATCACTGAGGTGAAGGAGGAAGTTAGGGTCAAGGGGGCGTCGTGCGTATTATAATAGATTTTAGTGGTTGTCACAATAAGAGATCTTGTTGATGGTTCAACATTTGTGAAGTAGGCTGTTGACTGAGGAGCCGGCCAGACCGTCTTCACCTGCTTCTTTCTCTCATCACCTCCATCGTCGCCAAAGAAGATGGTGGCTACTGGATGTTGCGGATGTGAACTGATCTCGCTTGAGGCCACCAACTCAACAGTGGTCATTCTGCCAGTCATAGCGGAGCTAGCTGTCTCCGTAAAGCTGCTCGTGGTGGTCACGCTGGGACTTGTTAAGCTGCCCTGCAGACTCAACTGTTGTTCGCGGGCCTTCTGACCGTAGAGACGGGTGGCCGTCTTTTTGGACATGATGCTAGGCTGCTGGGTAGTGGGGGACACTGTAGTCACTACCTGCTCGCTTTCCGGCGAGCTGGGTACGAGAGAATGCGGGATGTTGGTTTTGTTGCCGGCTAAGAGTTGGACAATGTCTTTTATGGCGGCGCCGAGGTTGCTTGTGAGTGCAGGTCGGCCGCTCTGGCTACTGTTATAGGCAATGAGATCACTCAGCTCGATAATACTGGTTGCTGGTTGTTTATTGCTGTACTCTTCATTTTGACCACCAGGGGGAGAGACTTGTCGCGGCTCAGCCGATTGATTGTCTGAGCTCGGAATGTGAGGTCCATTAACTTGGACCGAGTCTAGTTCAGGTCTCTCCATTGGAGATATTGTTGTTGTTGTGCTGGCAGCGGCAGTGGCAGTGGTCGAGCTGGCAGTCGACCCCGGAGCTGGGCTGATGAGTTCGCCCTCATCCCGCTTGCTCATAATTGGTGGCGGCTGATCAACAACCGATGTAGGAGCAACAGAGTTGGCCACCGCGCTTGAGGATAGGATCACAGGTGGAGGCGCGAGTGTTGGAGTGATCTGATCATCAGACGGCATTCGTTCGGACGGGTTTATCTCGAGAGAAGCTGGACTCTTGGCTGCACCAGAGTCCAAATACTGTATCGGTTCTTTTTGCGCCTGCTCGAACAGAGTTCGATCGACATACTCGGTGACGACAGTTGGGCTTATCTCTTGTATTGTCGAGAGTTGAGTCTTGGTGCCACTATAAAAGGTGATGTAATGTGTTAGTGTTGTGTACAGACTGCGAGTTCGCGTCATTTTGTTGGGCTCGCTGGCTGTTTTTCCTGGCCCGATGCTTGTGCTCAGAGACTCCAATTCGAGAGTTGGTCGTGGCAGCTCAGTTGTTGGGGCTGGTACGAGTGCGGGTGAGAATGTGAGCTGCTTATCACTGACTAGTACGCTTGAATCTGTCTCCGCTGTGGTCGAGACTGGTTGGCTTGGGACCTGAGCGCTGGCATCAACAATTGGAGTCGATAGAGTTTGCGTCGCGTTATATAGCGTGCTCAAGAGTGGCGTGCCAAAGAGAGAAGTCTCAGTGGCTTGAGTGTCAGCGGAAGATGATGTCGCTGAGATGCTAGATCCATCTGGTGTCCTGCTTTCCGAAGGAGTGCTGGATGTCCCCTCTGATGAACTGGCAGGCTCAATTGAAGAGGTAGCAGTTTCAACGATAACGTTCGAGGTTGTGCTCTCAGAGCTTTTGATGCTTGGTGTTGCACTTCCGGCGGAAAAAGTAGTGAAGAAGGTAAATGTTGTGAAGTATGTCCTCGTGTTTGACGAGAGGACAAAGGAGGGCTCGATCTGGGCAACGGGAGGCTTTGCTTCTCCTACCGATGAAGTCTCGCCAACCTCGACTGCCTTCGGACTTGGTGGCATCGGACGCTCAGATGTTGGCCTGCCAGTTGTTTCCGCTTGACTTGAGGACTCCTGTGTCGTGGGCTCACTGGAAACCTGGGGGTTGGTTTGGGTGGACGGTTGGGCTATTGTCACAACGGGAGTTGGCTCGATGAAGTGGCCGCCCAGGTCAGGCATGAATTCGGTCGCTATGCGCGAGTTAGTCTCCTCTATTGTGGTGAAGATTGTCTCTGAGTTTATAGTGAAAGGAATTGTGTGCGTAGTTGTGGTAAAATAAGTTACCACGACTGAAGCTGACGCATCGGTGGGTTGGATCTCCGACGTTGATTGCTGTCCAGCCTCCGTCACCTCGCTCTTGGTCGAGCTGACCTGCTCGTTTACCTCCCAGCCAACGACTTGAGAGGAAGATGACAATAGTATCGTATTAGAGCTAGATCTCAGGTCTAGATTAGTTGAGGTCAAGAGGAATGCTCCAGTTGTTGCTTGATCATTCGAGGAGGTTGAGTTTGGGGCTTGAACCGTTTGGGTCAAAGTAGGCTGAGGCTCAGAGGAGGAACGACTTTGGCTTGAGCCCCTGAATCGGTTTGGCTTGAGAAATCTGCTGCTAACTCTGGTCGCTGGCAAGGTCTCTGTAGGCAAAGTAGTGATCTTGTCCTCGAGAGGCTCGCTCATCGCAGGCTGGCCGGCCACTGGAGAAACAGCAGAGTTTATAGCCGATGCTCGGATTCCAAACTGTCCTGTCCGCGTGACTACCACGAATCTTGGTTTAGTCGTTCTAACTGTTGCGCCTTGAGTAGATGCGCTACTGGTGCTAGCCTGTGCGGCCGAAGATGAAAAATCAGGAGCATCCTGGGACGGCGACTTGAGTTGTGGTCTGATTAGCCGGGATTTGAGCGGACGTTGAGGGCGGCCGGTAGATGGCGCCACTGAACTCGCTACCTCACTCTCCAGCTGGCTGAAGAGTGGACTCCTAGGCGATTGACTCGAGGATCGGAACCGGCTCGAGGCAACTCGTGAGCGCAAGTTTGATCTGACCGCCGAGCTCGCTAGCCTGTTCACTGCGCTCAGCTCGGTGGCTCTGAGGAGATCGTCCGATTTGCTGGCCAGCTTCAGTGTCGGGCTCGGTGATTCTGAGCCCAAGTTTGCATCTGCTGGTTTGGTTTTGGTTGTTGGCGCGATGGTTGTTAGTCCGTGAGCGCGAATGAGTTGGCGCGAGGGGGAGGATGAAAGGGCGAGCGGGGAGTGAGAGTTGAGCCGACCAGTGTTGGTTCAAGCAGCTTTGTCCAGTTGCTTGGCCAGGCGAGCAAAGAGCAAACAAACACTCGGGTTAACTGGAGGGTCGGGCGCGCACAACCCATTTGCAATCTGCTATCCAAAGGCCTTAAGCCAGCCAGCCCGGCAACCTGAGCCGCAGCTCTGATGCCGGAAGCTGAAGGCGGAAAGCGGATCGATGGAATGAGACGAAGTGTCGCAAAGACACCTCGCGTCCGTCAGAGTGGCGGCGGCAGCGACAACGACAACAGATGCGGCCCGAGAGGTAGTTCCATTGTTCAGCAGGTTGCAACTGCAAATGGCGGACTAAGCGGTCAAGAAGAAGATTGGAAATGGCCGCTCAAGGGAGAGTGAACTGCGCTCCTGTCAGGGGAGCTCTCAAACTGGCCTGCAGGACTGCAGCTAGACTGGCCAACAAAGACGCTGAGAGTCTCACCGCTTTCTGACGTGTCGGCGGCGGACGGCTGCCAGAGTGAGTGGAGAAAAACAATGGAAAACAATGATTCGTTTATGATAATGCTGATCAAAGGTAACTGGCTTCGTGGAGATCCAGCGAGCCGATGGGTTCAGTGTGCATGATACTGTTGCAGGCGAGAGTTGACAATTCTGGCCCGAAGTTGCGTTAACGCGCGGGGAGAGGCGAGCGGGTTAGCTCCAGTTGGCTCGCTGCCTGGATGCTAAGTTGGCGCGCAGACGAGAGCAGGCGACAAGAGTGGCTAACAAAACAATGGCTTAGTGTGCGAAACTTTCGCCCGCCGTCCTGTTTCGGCGCTAAAAAATTCAAATGATCGGGCAGCTTTTTCAAAGCCGCTGATGGGACTTGTTGTAGCTCGGAGATGAGCAGGCTGCTGCTAGGAGGATCAGCCGCCTGCCCAGCTCGCCGACCAAACCGAGATCTGTCGCTCTCACTCCTATGGCCGGCTGCTTTCCACCCGGGCTGGCGTCTGAGAGCCGCTCGCCGCTCGCCGCTCACCTACGGCGAGCCGTGTCCACGGCTTAGCGAGCAAGCCTCGTCCGCCTGATTAACTAAGCCAAACTCTCACACCAGGACGCTCGCTCGCTCGCAGGCAAGCCGAGCTGAGCTCCTAGCAGCGGGCCGAGTTCAATTCTTGGCCACCGAGGGCAAGCGGAAGTGGCCGCCAGCCTGCGTGCTCACAAGTTTGCCCGGCCGAGAGGCGTAGAGAGGCCGCATTGGCGAGGGCTGCGCTCGCAGTGGCGTCTTTGGCAAGCGCAGCCAACTAATGACGCGCGGGCGACACTTGGCGAGAGCCAGCCAGGAAGAGGGCGGCACTTCCTTCCGGCAAGAAACGCGACTTACCGAGTGCGGGCGTCTGGAGGGCCGAGCTCGCGCTTGGCTCGAGCTTGCTGAGCGCGTCTCCGAGCGCCAGGTTAACGTTGAAGGAGGTTTCCAGCGAGTTTCGTTGCGGGCTTGGCGCGGCCTGCTCGCCGCTCTCGCCCGGCGCGGCCAGCTTGGTGGGCCTGAGCTCGACAAGCGCGTTTGTAATGTCGTCGAACTTGACGTATGTGGCCGCGTCCATGTTCACCTCGGTCATAATGGCGCCGTCCTGGCCAATTGTGGAGCCTGTGCGTTTGGGGAGAGAGGAGAGTTTTGGGGGCGCGTTAGTTGATTGTGCGTCCACGCTGCTGCTCTGGCGCTAATGTTGCCTGCGCTCGCTTCTGGCCGCCGACAAGCCCAGCCAGGGCGATCTTATCGCCGCCCGAGGGGCTTGTCCCTGTCCAATAGTAGATCACAGCGCACAGTTGAGATCCGCGCCACAAGATAACGCTCGCCGCTCCAGCCAAACCCCCAACGAGTCCTGGAGACAACAGCCTGGACGAGAGTGGCGCTAACAGGTGGCGACGGCAGACCTCCAACATAATTGCCCTTCCGCTCCAACCTCCTGCCATTGCAACTCTCGCTCTCTCGCCCTCAGAGCTCTCCCAGGCCTGTCAGTTGGCCCTCGGGCCGCCAGCCACACTGCTGCGAGCCAGCCTGCCCGCCCGCTGAAAAGATTCCGGGAGCTGCGCTGAGTCACGAGCAAACCTGGCCTCGTTGGCAAACAATCGGCACCTTAATTAATTGATCGGTGGCAACTCTGCTTTGTGCTCGGCGCCTGGGAAGCTCGCCGGCCGAGCGAGTTCACGAGTTGCCAGTCTGCTCGGCTTCCGCCGGCGACCCATTGGTCTTGGGAGCCGCTCACGCAGTCCAATGGCACTCCGGCCGGAGAGCCGAGTTGGAGCTGCATTGTCCCCGCGCGCAATTACGCCCCTCGGTCCAGATTCGTGACCGATGAGCCGGCCCGAAAGCCGCGACCAAACGAGACTAGCACGACGAAGCTGGCCCACAGAGACTACCGGCTGAGCTTGAGTTTGTGACAAATCCAGGGCAGAGTTTTGGGATAGGCGCGATGCGAGCGCTGAGGGTGAGCCAGCGAGCGGCCCATTCGTCTTGGTCTCGCTCGCCGGTGGCCGGCTTTGCCCCTCCTGAAGCCCGTTGGCCCCGAGTGGCGCTGCTGGGGCTGGCGGGCTCGTCGCCCCCCCCCCCCGCAAGTCCACTCTGGCCGCGCGCAACTCGCCCGCCGCTCGCCCATGCGTCAGCTGAGCGCGATCAGTCGGATCAAATCAAATCTGATCCAATCTGATCGGGACAAATGGAGGCCAGACGGCCGCTATCTCGCTGGCACCGGCCGGCGCCACTCTGATAAGCGCTGCTGGCCAGAGCCGAGCAAGGTCGTCGCCGCGCTCGCTCGCAATCGATCACATTTAGTGCGCAAGCTTAGCTGGACGGCCTTTCATCCGCTCACCTGTCTGCCTGCCGGCGGGCAGCTTAGATCGGGCAGGCTGGCAGCCCCGAGCGCGGCCATTGTGCAAAGGTGCCCTGCTGGCCGAGCAAACAGGCCAGGTCCGCCTGTTTAATGTGACAGGCGTCGACAGTTGGAGCCAGGCGCCCAGACGACCGGTGGGCTGCTCGTCCAAGCGCATGCCCATGACGTCATGAGCCTCTCGCCCCTCTGCGTCTGCTGGCCACGAAGGCAAATAGAGCAGTCGGAGGGTCCAAGTGTTGCGAGCGTCTAGCGGGCGCAAGTAGTTGGGGGCTCGCACGCGAGGGGGCGTCGCAGAGTGCCCCCGGTGGCCAATGCGATCCAGCCGCTCGGAAGGCCAGCTGGCCGGTTGGATTTGCATTGCCAATTGGGGCTGCGCTTGGCGGAATGCTAATCGGGCCTTTGCTCGCGCCGAGTGACACCTTCGGGCGGGCAGTCGGGCGGCCGGGGAGGCGAAGGGCCGGCGGGCCTGGCGCTAACGCGGCCGCCGGGCGCGAGATGGAGCGCGGGTGCCGGCCGGGCGAGCGAAGGGTGGAGGCGCCAGGCAGCTCGGCGCTCGATCGAGTTAGGCGCGCAAACGCCATTTTGGAGCCAAGAACATTAATCATGAGCCTCGAAGGCAACAGGTTGGCCGCCAGGTAATTGATGATTCGCCGGCCACAGGAGCGAGCGATAATTTGGAGCCAGCGAGGGGGCAAATTCGCGCCGCCGACTCAATACAATCGGCAGGCTCGCCGGCCGGCGCAACAAGCATGGACGTGCGATTATTTTCGCCCGCCAAACCCTTTCGCCTCCCGTTACTCTTCTCACCTGGCGCCAGAGTGGCGGCATAATTAGCATGCCCATTAATCAGCCGCTCGCAGCTGCAAACTTTCGCGCCGACGCCCACTCGGCGCCGGTTGCATAACTTACCCAGATTGAGCGGCGCCGTCTCCTGATTGATGCGCAAGAGTCCGTTTGAATCAATTAGATGGGCACCTGCGCTGGCCGCCATGAGCTGGGCGGCGAGCTCGTTGCCGTCGACGCTTCCTGTTACGAGCTCGCTTCGCACGCTCGTGATCTCTGGCCGCGAGGGGAGCCCGTCGAGCGGCTTCATGGTGTAAAGGTAGACGTATTCCGTAAGCAGGCTCTTCCTGGCCTCCTGCAGCTCGGACAGGTCCACTGTGCGCGAGGCTCGGAGGAGCGGCCGCGCTGGTTGCTGCTGCTGCTGCGAGCCCCTGAACTTGTTGCTCGCGAGCTTGGGCCGCTCGGAGGCCGCGGCCGGCAGCTCAGAGCTCGGCGCCACACTGCTCAGGGTGCCGGTCGCCTGCACTGACTGGCCAGCGCCGAGCGCCTCCACTAGCTCCTGGTTGTAGGCGCTCACCGCAGACTTGAGGTTCACTATGGTCGTTCCCTTGCCCTTGGTCTTGCTGCTGACGCTCAGGGTGGCCGTCGGCTGGACGAGCGGCCGGCGGTGCTCGATTTGGTCCATCAGTTGCGCGTTCAGAGTTGCCAACTCGGTCGACCTCACCACGGACTCGTGCGACGTCTGCAGCGTGTGGGTTCCGTGCAGCACGGTGGTGAGATAGGTGAGGGTTGTCATGTAGGTGACCGGCACCATGACTGGCGAGGCCAGCTGCAGAGGGCCGTCCTGCTGGGCTTGCGGCAGGCTGGCCAGGGCCGCCTGCTGGCCGTCGGGCCGACTTTGCGGCTGCGGCTGCGGCGACGGCCGCGCCCGCTGCTGGCCGCGCTCCTCCGCTTGCTCGCCGGCCGTGGCGCTCAGCCGCGAGCCGTACAGGTCGGCGGCAGTGGTCGTGCTCGCGCCCTTCTCCTCGCTGGCCGGCTGGCTCGGCGCCGGCGTCGAGCTGCCCGACTGCTGAGCCCGACTCTGCGAGCCAAAGCCGTCGATGGTAGTGGCCGCGTTGAGGGTGGACGCGAATCCATTGCCAATGGTCTCATAGAACTCCTCGATCTCCGGCCTGCGCACGCTCTGGCCTGAGGTCGGCAGTGGCGCCGTCGTGCTCTCCTGTGATTGCGACCTTGGCTGCGCCGACGACGCCTGAGTGGTCGGCTGCTGCGAGCTCGCCGAGGGCGTCGTTGTCTGCGCGCGCCCGTGTTGGCTGGTGGCCGAGTTTTGCTGGCTCCTCACCGGGATGCGGCGCCGTCCGCCCGCCGCGGCCACCGCAGCGTTGATGGGCAGCGCGGGCGAGAAGGAGGTCGGCGACGAGGTTGCCAAGTTGGTGAGGGCAAAGAAGTTTGCGTTCGTCCTGAGCGGGGGCGGCGGCGCTGCCCGTCTGCCCGACTGCGGGCTCGCGCTCTCGGCGCCCGTTGCTTGGGCGGACGGGGTTGCGGGCTCGAAGGTGGGCGCCGGCGAGCTCGAGGTGGAGGCCAGCTGGCTCGGCGTTCCCTCGCCTGGGCCAGCCGCTCCGCTCGAGCTTGCGAGCCCCTCGGTGTGGCCGAGCGCGGAGGCCTGTGGCGACTCGGTTGCGAGCGGAGGGCTTCCGCTGGCGGGCGCGCTCGCAACCGAACTGGCGGCCTCATCCTGCAGCGAGCCAATGGCGGCCAAACCCTCGTTTGCAGTCTGGATTGCGCTCGAGGCCAGTCTTATCACGTCGCTTGTTCGCGCTCCCGGCGCCTGTCTAGCCGGGCCGGCCGCTTGGGGGCGCTGGCTGGGCCGCCTCTGCGCCGGCCTCCTCCGCTCGGCCGCCGCCTGCTCCTGGAGGCGCGCCGCCGAGCTCGGCTCGAAGAAGACCTGCTCGCGGCCGGTCGGCTGGGTCGGCGCGCTCGCAACTCCGTTCGCGGCCGCCTGCATTGGCGCGAAGCCGGACTCGACCACTCGCGGCACCTTGCTAGTGGGCCGAGCGGGCACGAAGAGGGGCGGCGGCGTCGGACGCGACACTCGCTCCTCGGCCGACGGCTGGCGCTCTGGGCCGGACTCGCCGGGCGCGGCCGCCGGACGGAACACCTGTCGCACGAAGGGCAGCTCTGTTTGGCTCGAGAATGGCGCGCCGACGAAAGCGGCGCCGCCGCCAGCGCTGTGCTGCTGCGCCGCGTTTGGCACTCTGTTCATGTTTGGGGCCAGATTGTTGCGCTGAGTTTGGGGCTCGAAGTTGGCCTGCTGCTGCTGCTGCTGCGCTTGGGGCGCAACTCTTCGGAAGGCCGCCTGCGCTTGGTTGGCCAGCGAGCTCAGGTCGAAGGCGGTGAGCGTTGGCAGCGCAGACTGGCCAGCCGGCTGCCTGTTGATAGTTGGGTTTGCGCCGTTCGCGTTCTGCGAGAACTGCATCTGCTGCGGGAGCGGCGCCATTGGGATGAGCCCAGGCTGCTGGTTGTTGGCGAACTGCTCGCCAGGCGGCGCTCGCAGCCGCTGGAATCTCGGCTGGAGCTCGACGCCGGCGCCCCTCAGTGCGCCCTGGCTTTGCTGCTCGGTCAGAGTAGCGCCTTGCTGCTGCTGCTGCCTGCCTGGCTGCGGCTCCCTCTGCCTGGCTGCTTGCGGTTGCTGGTTTCCGTTGACATTGGCTCTGGGCGCCGGCTGCTGCTGCCTGTTTGGCCGCCTGGCCGCCGCCGCCGCCGCCGCCTGCAGCTGGTCCGCGCCGGCCGGCGCAAGCTGTCCTTGGCGGCTGGCAAACTGATTGCCGTCGGCGGCTTCGTTTGCGGCCGCAAGCTCGTCGGCCAGACGAGATCCGTAGTAGTCGTGTGCTGCAGCCGCAGTCGGGTGGGCGGATGGTTCATGTGATCGGCGGAGCGGAGACGCCGAGCCGATGGGAAAGGCAGGCCGGCATTATTCGGATGCGGAGTTGGGGAGAGTGAGCAGGTTAGTGGCTTGCTCGCCGGCGGAAGTCGTGAGCCGGGAGGGGAGCCGGCGGCCGGCTGACAGGAGCGGCCGCTTGGGCTACATTTGAATCGTTTAGTGTTTGGCCGTTGAGGCGAGGAGACAAGTTGATTATTGGCATGAGAATTATAATCAAACCGTCAGCAAACTGGAAGTGGCCCGATTTGCCGCAACACTCGGCCCATTGACATCCGGCGGCCGCCTGTTGCTGGCAGCCGGCGGCGCCATTGACAAAGCGCGCCGGCCGAGGTCGTCCGTCAAGTTCAAGTCGCCGGCTCGAAGCGAGCGGCGCAAACATGATGAGAGAAAACAAACTGCCTTCCAGTTTGAGCGGCTCCATTCTCGTTGCGGCGCGCTCATTGTCGGCGGCCGGCGCCTTCGTGCGCTCGCAACTCCGGACGCAAGGCGAGACGAATGGCCGAATGTGGACGGACACGCAAGGTAGGCCGGCAACTCAGCTTGGCTCAGCCCATTGCAGCCCATTGCGGCCCAGTTGAGTTTAGTTGAGTCCGATGCAGCCCAGGCCAGCTTGGCGGCCAGAAGCCGCAACTCGAGCTTTGCGGCCAGAAGTCGGGGCGCCAATTAGCGGGCGCCGCTGGCCCACTTGCGACAGGCAGGCGGCGCCCAAGAGTCCGAGCGGCGCCAATTGAATCGGAGCCGAGCGGCGGAGACAAAGCGACAAATGTGAGCGCACTCGGCGGGCGTGATTTACTCCCGCCGACAACAATGGACTTGGCGGAGCTGGCGACAACTGGCCACTTTGTGTCCGGGCGGCCGGCCGGCCGAGCGGTGGGCGCGCGCAGCCCCTGCCGCCGGCGGCCAGCGAGAGTTCATCTACCTGGCCGGCCGAGTTTTGCGCGCCGAGAGTGGCTGCTAATTGCGAGATTTGGCCGCCGGCCGCTGTCGGCAGATGGACATGGCCGATGGATGGAAGCGAGTGGATGCAAATGATTAGTTTTGCCAAATCTCGAGGCGAATCTCGAGTGCGGAGCCGCCCGTTAGCTCGGCGGCTCTGCGGCGGCGCAGTTTGAAGCTGGAGCTGGAGCTGGAGCTGGAGTCTGAGTTGCGGCTTCGGCCGAGGCTGGCAAACAAGCGCACTTAAATGGCGCTCGCCGGGCGCAAGTGCTGATTGCGCCTGTTGCCGCCCGTCCGTCTGGGCATTTGGCCGGCGCGAATGCCCCGAATGGCCGCGCGCCGCCGCCGCCACTCGAGCGGCCGATCGAGCGCTGGAAGGGGAGGAGAGGAGAGGAGAGGAGAGGAGATAAAGGCTGTTTAGCTCGAGAATGGACGATAATAACTTTTTCTTCCCGGCTGACAATAAAATGGCCAGAGCGGCGCTCCCGGCGCTCAGCTCGGCGCCGAAGAGGAGCGAGGCAGGCGAGTATTTGGGTCAATTGAAAACGAGATTCGCTTTCCGCCTCCAGGTGAGTGAGCCGGCGAAGGTGAGTTTTTGCCTGCGCTGCCGGCGCCAGCGCAAGGCCAAAATTGAATTGAGTTTTGGAGCGCAAACGAGAGGATCGCTTTCCTCTCGCGGCCCTTCGATTGTCCATTGATAAGTTTTATTGTAATTATTGTGGCCGGCGCTGGCGCAAAAACCCGCATCGGCCGGCGAGCGGGCCGAGCGGGAAAAAGCGAGCGAGGGGGCGGCCTTTTTGCCGGCGCTCGCGGCCAACAAGCCAGCCGCCGGCCGCCTCCTGCGAGCGCCGCCACCAGCAAGCCGGGCTCAGCGGCGGCGGCGGCGGCCGCCAGAGAGCCGATTATAATTATCCGACAGCAAAGCCGCCTGCTCCTCTTCTCTCCAGCCGACCGGCCCGCAATCACAACAAGCCAGCGAGAGCCATGTGATTTACCTGTCCAAGTTCAGCGCCCGTTTGGCCTGAGCGGCTTGGCAGAGCGGCGGCCAGGCGACCCGGCCGCCCGACTTCCTGTTTGCAGGCAACCTGCTTTGTGCGCAACCAGCTCGTCGGCTCCAGTTTCAAAGTCGAAATTGATTTATTGTTGGCTGCGCAGTGGAGGGCCGACATGGAGCTGCGGCCGCTTTTTGCCGCGCACTTAGACAAAACACAGGCGCAGGCAAATTGGCCCAGAGCTGTGGGCGCCGCGTCCAGGTGGAGCTGGCCGGCCGGCTTGCGGCCACCCAGTTCAGCCTGGCTCGCACGTTGCGCCGGCGGCATCGATCATCGCGCTGGCTCTAATCGGGCCGGCCGCTCGACGGGCTAACGAGCGCGGATAGCGCAAGAATGAGCGCCGAGGAGGACGCACGAAGCCAACTTTCCGCAGCGACAGGTGAGCGCGGCTTGGATTGGATCGGGTCGGATTGGAGGGGCAGGCTGGCTGAACGGGAGGAGGGGGGGGGCGCGCACGCTTGGCGAGCCTGCCCACAGGGGGAGGAGGGGAGCCGCGATTTGGGTCAACGAGATGAGCAGCGAGCGGGCGAGTTCAGAGTTTTGAGTTTTTGCCAGAGATTCGCCGCGCTAGTCCCGCTCGCCGCCGCCGCTCAGCGCGGGGAGGGGCGGGCCCGCCGGCCTGCAGTCCGCGCGCCCCGGACCCGCGCGCGCTCGAGTGGGCGGGCGGCGCCGGGTCGGCGGCAAGCCGGTAGGCGCGAAACCATTTGTCGGAGCGGCGCAGGCCAATATATTAATAATTCATAGGCTCGCTCAACTCGGCCTTTCTCAAAAAACCCGTCGGCGGGGAAACTCGAGAAGCCCTTTGTTTCGCACTGGCCCAGCTCAAAATCAACATCAACATCAGCTTCCACTTGCGCCGACATCTCAATCCTCACGACCAGAGAGCGGCGAGCGGCCGCCGAGTGGAGGGCCGCGAGCTCACGGGGCAGAGGATAGCGTCGGGCGAGAAGAATGGACTGATGACTCAATTAGTTTACCCGCTCGCCCGCTTCGGGTCGCCATTATCGAGTTAAAAATCCCAGCGCCGCTTGTAATTGATATGCGCATCAATCGATCAAAGCCGCCGCTCACCTGTCCCGCCGCCAGCGAGCTCGAGGGGCAAGAGCCGAATTGCGCCAGACAAAGGGTTCATCCTGCGCGCTCGGCCGGCGCCTCCACTTGAGCCGGCCGGCCGCTCGGCGCTGCGAGCGCCGCCAGCTAGAATCAACACCAATTAAAGGCTCAGAGTTTGGCTTGGAGTGAGAGGCCAGTGACACTCGAGCCGTGTTGACTTAAACTACTTTCGCGCCGGGCGCAGTCGGCCGGCCAGCGGGCGGCCAGCCAGCCAGCCGGCCGGACAGCCGGAAGCGGCCGCCCGCAAGATCAATAAATCATTGAGCCGATTTGCGGGCCATCAGGGCGGCTGGATGGGATCAGGTGGGCTAGCCGGCGGCTCTCGCGGCCGCTCGCCCACGAGACGCGCGAAAATCAATCAACCTGTTGGTCTCGGCCTCGCTCGCCCACTCGGCTGCGCCCGATGATGGATTGGAACGCGCGCCAACTGCGCCGGCCGGCCGCCAGCCAAACTAATGGATCTGGGCCGCAAATTTGAATGACTGGATCAGTTTTGCCGATTGATTGAAGCGACGCGCCGATCGATTGGGAGCGTAAAAGGTTTTCCAATTGTGGGCCGGCCGATCGGAGCAAATCGTCGGCTCTGCTCGTCCCGTCAATGCCTTTCGTCTCGTCCTGTCTCCCAAGACTGGCGGGCGTCGCGCTTTGTTTCAGCAGCGCCGGCGGGAGCATCGGCCGAGTCTGGCCGCGGGCTGCGCCTGACCCACATTCGGCGGCCGGCGGCGAGCGAGCGCCAGGTGGCGCCGCGGGCCGCCCGCCGCGCGCTCACCTTGAGACTGGCGGCGCCGCCAACAGGGCCGCCGCCGCCGCCGCGTCCTGGGCGCCGGACGTCGCGGCAACTCTCGCTGGCCGGCAGAGTTGCGGCCAGAGGCGCTAACGAGCGCCACTCCTAATTGGGATTCCGAGTTCCAGTCGGCGGCCGGCTCGAGATCTGGATCAGGCTCGACTTGACGAAATGTGTGCCACATTTTGCAACTTGTTTGCCTCCTCGCCGGCCGGCGACCTTCGCAGAAACCGGTCGGCGGCGCATCCCATTCGGCCGGCCCACTGGCAGCCTGATTAGTGCCCCGCCTGCGGTCGGCCGGCTCCAGCTCCAGCTCCAGCTCCAGCTCCAGCCGAAACTCCAACTCCAACCGCCGAGCTCGAGCCCAAATTAATAGACGGACACGAAGATGGAGTTCCCCTTTTATTGCTTCATTCATTTTACGCGGATTTCAACTCAATTTTCGAGACTCGAGCGGCGGCGCCAACCTGTTGCGCATTTGCGCGCTGCCAAAGCATAAATTTGAATCCAAATGGTGAGCTTAGTTTCCGTTAAATGGCCGCCAGCAGGCAAGCGGCGGCTTTGCGGATTTGGCCCGTCGAGCCAAAAGCAAGGCTGTCCGGCTAAACTGATTAGAGTTGCGGTTGCAATCCAGGAGCAGCCGGCGGGCGACACTTGGAGCTCGGCCGGCGCCAATCTGGCGCAATTATCGGCCCTCCGAGCGGCCGGCCAACTCGGCCACCCTGGCAACACTTTATCGGTCATCCCCATTGGAAGTGCGCTTTTGAGTGGCGAGCCGAAAAATGGTTTCATCTCGGCGGCTTTTGTTTCCAAAGCGGAGTCAATGGGCTCAGTGCCAAGAATCAATCGCTCGCCTGTGTCGCTCAAAGCTGCCATTTGTTGGCGCTCGGTTTAAATTTAGACGCAAGTCCAGTTGGGCGGCCAGGCCAGAGTGAGGCCAGCCCAAAGTGGAGCTCAACTCCCATTCCAATTCCCGTTTCAATTTCCATCTCCATCCTCGCATTGAGCCGGCCGGCCGAGCGGCACTCTACAGCCACGATCACGCGAGCTCGCCAGTAATCTGATTGGCCAACTTGGAGCGCAACTTGGGGACAACTGGCGTGCGGACTGAGCCCGCCACTCCGAGCTCGGTCGGCCCGTCCGCAGGCGCAAACCTGCGGCCACCGCCGAGGAGCCTCGCCGGCCGCAAGCTGGCGTGCGCATCGGCCGCCCTCTCCACTCTCCGCCCTCCACTCTCGGCTCTCGACTCTCAGCCCTCGGCTCTCAACCCTCAGCTGCCAGCCCTCAGCCCTCAACCCTCAACTCTCGGCCGCTGCTGCGGCGGCGCCTCAAGACAAAGCTCCGTGTTTGCAGTCATGATTACCATTATAATCATTGCGATTATTATTATTATTATTGTTATTGTTATTGGCCAATAACAAGTGCGCTCGGCGAGCGGCCGGCCGGCGTTTGCTCGCAGAGTTTGGTTTAAATTGTTGCTCTGAGGGAGGAACTTGAAACTGGATTGTCGAGATTGCAGATGGGAGGAGATGGGCTGGAGTTTGAGCCTTGCGCTGAGTCTGCGGCGGCCGCTCGCAAGCACTCGTAGGCGCAGGAAGTGGAAAGGTTAAGCTCGGGCTGGCACGCAAATAGAAGAATGGCCCTCGCTCGCCGGCTCATTTCTGCAGGATCAGCTGGCAGCTTCGCCGGCCGCCTTTACAGTTAACCTAAATCGTGACTTGATTTGGGCGGCCAACATTAACGTATTAACCTGGCCATTAATGCTAATCAACGCAGTCTCCTTGGCCGGCGGCGAGCTCGCGCTGGCTGCAGCTCGGCCGCCTTGCTGGCCGCTCCGCTCCGCTGCGAGCGAAAGAATTTTTGGCGGATAATCTCGAAACTAATTTGCATCCTGGAAAGCGATTCACTTACCTGCCAGTTGCAGCGGCCTCATGCTTGCGCTTGGTGCCGGCGAGCGCGAGAGCTGAGCCCTAAGGTGAGTGGAGCCGCCCTCGGCCGGCTCCTCGAGCGGCGACCAGTGGCGCCGCTCGCGAGCCAGCCCGAACACGAGCTCGGCTTGCTGCTGCTGCTGCTGCTGCTGCTGGGGTTGCGCGAGGGCCCACTGCTGGCCCGCTTGGCGCAGCGCCGAGCCGCCGCTCTCGGCGAGCTGCTCGGATTGCTTCAGGTAGTTGAGGAGCAGCGCCGCGAGTAGGAATTGTGATAACTTGCTGAGATTCTTGTACCTGGACATGGACACTTGTTGTCTTTGGATGGGGGCGGCGAGTTCGCGCGAACTCTGCCTCCGTCTGTTGGACTTCCGCCGCTTGCTGGTGGCCAACAGTCTCGCCGCTCTGCTCGGCTCGCGCGCGCTCCTCTCGGCCGCCGGATGGAAGCCGCCGCCGGCCCACTGGCCACTCTGGCTGCCCGCAAACTCGTGCCCGCCCGCCGCTTGGGCGCCAACTCGGCTCTCCGCGCTCTCGCTCCACTTGAGATCCATCCTGTCCTCTCTTCGCCGCTCCTAGCGCCACCGACAACGCAACGCAACACACACACTCAACCAAGCGGCACAAAACTCCTGCTGCCGATCCTATTCGTTTGCGGAAAGTCTCGATTCGACCAGCATCCCGTTCACTCACCTGGATGACTGAAATTGCACTCGGCTCACGAGCTAAGCGCCGGCCGAGAGCCATGAGAGTTGAACTTTTGACGAGCAAGAAAGTTTGGCGCTTTTGGAGCGGCACGCATGCGCGCAGTAGCAAGCAAGTGCCGTTACTTGTTACTTTCGGACTCGTCTTTGCTGGAGGGGCAAAAGATGAGCAGTCGCAATGTTTTGATGGAGCTGCCTTTGGAGGGGGGAAGAGATCGTGCGCGGCGATTGCAGCTCGCCAATTATGGGCGGCGAGACCGGCTTTGCGGGCGAGAGGGGAAAGGGGGCGGCGCGCGGGACGGGAGCGCCGCCACTCGGGCCGAAGAGAGAGCAGCGCACCCTGCGCTTGCTGGGCCGAACACCAAGGGCCAACTTCGGGCGGCTTGAGTGGTGCTCGCTATCTAAAATTGGTGCGCAATGACACGACCGGCCGAGTCCTTGGGCTTGCTCGCCCAAAGCCAATGGGAGCGAGAAGAGAGAGGGAGACAAAGCGGCACTCTGGTCGAGGGTCCAGCCGGTCGAAAGGTTTATTCTGCGTATACAGTTAGTCTGACTTGCGAGGGCGGCCGCTATGCGCTCAGGCGGCCTTTGGGCGCAGAGCCTCCGCCAGCCGGTTGGCGAGCATTGCGAAGGGCGACGAGGGGCACTGGGCGTACTTGGCCGCGCAGTCACTCTGCACGATTCCGTCCAGCCAGGCCTTCGAGTACTCGGTGCCAAAGTTCAGGTAGACGGAGGCCGAGAGGCGCTGCAGCGAGGTGGACATGGACTGGGTGTTGCGGATCAGGTGGCTGGCCGTCTCGCAAACTGCCCGGTAGCGACAGTGGCCCTCCGGAATGGAGCCGAGGGCCTCAATGAGCGGCTGCATGAGCAGCGCGTACTGCGAGGTCAGCTTGCTGAGGGAGCCCGGCAGCGAGTGGTGGAGGGTGGAGGGCAGGTTTGCCAGCTGGGGCAGCAGCATTTGCATGTAGTCCGGCTGGAGCTGGCGCGCGAAGCCAACCAGGCCGGTGCCGAGGCCGAGCGTGCTCAGGAGGGCGGGGAAGAAGAGGTGGAGCAGGTAGGCGCCCACCGCCCAGAAGAGGCCTCGGATGAGCGCGGCCTTGAGGGTGAGTCCGATGAGCGGGCCCAGGATGATGGCCTTCACGGCCAGCAGTCCCAGGTCGCGCGCCTTGTTCTGGCTCACGAGGATGGTCCTGTTGTTTTCGAGCTTGATCTTGTTGCCGAACATGTCGAGCAGGATTTTGGCCTCCGAGCTCTTGGGGTCGAGCTTGTCCACGGCGGCCAGCTCGGCCTCGTCGTCGTCGTCGTCGTCGTTGTCGCCGTCCTCCTCGAGGTCCTCCTCCTCGTCTGGCTCGCCCACGTCCGAATCCTCGTAGTCGCGCTCGGTTGTGGCGGGCGGCTGGCCGGCGCGGGCCTCGCTGAGTGCGGGCCCAGACTGGTTGGCCGGCGCGAGCGTCACGGAGCGGATCCGCTCGAAGAGGGACGGCGTGGACTGGACGGCCGATTGGCCGAGCTCGGCGCGACACCCGACCAGGACCAGGACCAGCGAGACGACTGTCGCGAACTGAAGGCAGCAACCTGCTGTTAGGATCATGGCGAGTTCAACCTTGGGTTTGGTCAGGGGGTTAAGACTGGTGGGTTAAAACTTTCCTTTAAAACGGATCTCCTTCGAGCGGATTAAAATGGGCAACTGAACGGAGAGACGCCACTCGATGGTGCGCTGGGAGCCGACTGGGTGGCAAGGGAGACGCCGAGACAGTGGCAGCGGCAGCACGTGGTGCGCGACGTCTGCGCGGTGAGCAATCTTGAGCGGCCAGCCCAAGGTCGCCGGTCGGCCGCTCGAACTTTTGGGCGCGCAACTGGCGGCCGCGAATCTCCCCCGACACCTGTGCGCCATGCTAAATTTAGACCCTCCTCCAAATCGGCCATGATTGGATCATCATCCTCCATTCTATTTATGACCCAGCCAACGCTGGGCGTGAAGATTTCGCGGGCCCGCGTCTGCTTGAGCGGGGGCAGCCGCGGGTGTGGAGCCGTCTCACCAAAACGTCGCCTCATTCTCGGCCCTCGAGCTCGAAGGTGGCAACTCGAACGGGATGGACAAGCCCCTCGCGCTAGTTCTCGCAGTCGCGGCCGTCGGCTGCTTAGTGGCCTCGGACTCGAGGCAAGACGAAATCAATAGCTCCTACAGCGTCAACTCGAACACCAACACCGAGAGCATTAAAATTGGAAACACCAAGACCAATAACTACAACATCCGAGAGAGCAACTATCTGCCCACGCAACTCACCCAGGTTGTGGTGAACGTGCCCAAGCCCAAGCCCAAGGGAAAACTCCGAAGCTCCAGGCCGCCGACAGAGGAGGAGTATGCAATCAAGAGAAAAATTGGCGATGTTTACGAGCAAGCGAAGGCAGAGGGGAGCACAGACTCCCTGCCTTTCAACCACCTGGGCCGCATCATCAAAGCTCTGAATCCTAAATATATTGCAACCGAGCGAGTGCGCAAAGCCGCCTTCGCAGACTCCTCGAACTTGGCCGAGCTTGGCCCACTAGCCGACATGGAGCTTCCATTTTCACTCAAACTGAGCCCAGTTTCAGGTCCCGTGACTAACCAACTGGACTCGCTTAACGACAAGTTCAGGCAGCAAGTCACTTGGAACCAGTTCTTCATAGAGGAGCTCGAGAACACCGGCGACGGTCAGCTGAGTCCGGTGCAGCTGGCTTTCAAGAGTCTCATCCTGTGTCTCGATCGGCCGCTCTCATGCAACCGCCGCCCCGAGGAGCTGCCCACTCACAACGATAACGGTGCGGCGAGCGACTTGCACCTGCAAGTTGGCGTTGCAGCCGCTAAAAGCGGTCAAAGACAACCGGAACTTGCGGCCGACTATGTCATCGATCAGTACGATGATGATGATGGCGCGCCGCTTGAGCTGTTGAAAGTTGCCGCTCGCCGCCAGCAACACTCGCCAACTAAGCAGGCGAGTGAAACGGTGCCGCCGCCAGGGATCTCCGAAGAGCACCCACCAAAACCCGTTCGCAGTCCTAGCATGCCTTCCGTCCTCAGGCAAGGTTTGTCTCTCGACAAGCGAAGACTTAACTTCTTCAGGAATCGTCTCTCTGGACAAGCTGCTACATTATGAGACAGATGGGCTCCGAGCTTGGAACGGTGATCGCTCGATGAAACTCTACTCGCACTAGGAGGCTCCGCAGACAACCAGTTGAACCCGATTTAATTGGTTGCAATCAGCTATCATGAACGATTTACGAGTGATGCATTACAACGTGACGATTTCAGTTTTTCTGGTTCAGCAGCTGGTCTGTTTTGATTCGTAAAAGCTCGTCGATTTTGAGTAGGCGAGCTTGCAAATCGTGATACAGATGCTCCACGGTGTTGTGGATGAGATCGGATGAGATGCCAGATCTTGGCCTCTTCGCTTTCGAGGCGAATTCGCTGTACAGTTGTCTCAGCTGATCTTTCGCGCTTGTGGCCGCCTGCCTCGCCACCAAAACCAGCTTCTCTCTATGTTCTCTCGTAACCCTAGGAACTGGCAGATAAATGGTGTTGACCTCGACCTGCGGATTAAAGTTACCCTGCTCAATAAGCGCGCTCTTTGTAGCTTTTAAGGCCTCAGGCATGGATGATAAATTGATGACGATAAGATTATGTCCTTTCATGCTTACTTGAGCTATATCTCTCAGCTCGAGCGGTTCGTTCAAGCCTTCGAGGGGTATCTTGAGGGTTTCAATGGCGCTGGTGGTCGCCCTTATTGTTAGACTTTTTTCTAGACGCTCTCTGAAATCTGTAGAGATGTTCTCAGCTCTTTCTGTGTAATAGTCATAAGGGATCACCGTCATTAGCTCGTCCATGTGAAGTGTCACTTTAGGTCTCGTCAGTTTCTTGCCCTTCGCCATATAGCGTCTCTGTTCATAGTTGGTCCCCTGAGGTTTGGGCAAAGTCTTGACTGCGTGTAAGGCATAGTGAGTTAGTGTTGTTGGGGTCCAGTAGAATTTGCCACCAATTGGTTCGTACATGAATCCATTAATGGATCTGATATGATAACCTAGCCGCTCGAGCATGACGCGCAACCCTTTCACGTTAACGAACATGTCGTATGAGTGAGTCCCTCTGGGCAGTTGTTGAAGTACATATTCGCCAAAAAATATCACGCCTAACCAAGAAAGTGGTGTCTGGTTAATTGTAGTGATGAAGAGATTGCCGTTGGGTTTGATCACTTTGTTGCAATGGACTAGAAAGCCTTCAACATCTTGTATATGTTCAAGAACCTCAGACGCAACAACTGAGTCAAACGCCTCAACATGATCGGGAAGGGATGAGATGTCCTCGATGTTACAGTTGCGATACCTAAGCCGATCTCTCAGCGATTCGTCGGTCTGTGAGTGAATCTGGGCTTGATTGATGCTTTCAAATACTGGATCGATCCCTAGCACACTGGCACCCAAACGGGCGAGGGGCTCACTCAAGATTCCACCGCCGCAACCGACGTCCAGAATCTTGCGTTCGGACATGGGTTTGCTGGAGCCTTCAACAATGAAAGGTACTCGAATCTGATTCATTTCCCTAAGGATGCTGAACTCCTTGCCACTCCACCACTTGGATGCGTTATCTCTAAAAACTTTTAACTGATCGTCTTGCTGTTTTCCTCTTCCAACTGATGTACACAAGCGGGCTCCATTTCTTACCATGACTTGAACTCCGATCACTGGCAGGCAAGTTTTGTTCAATAGGACTATCATGACTGAAGGAGCGCCGGTTGAGGATTGCAGAAATGAGAGTTAGCTTCAGGGTCCTAGATCACAAGGCAAATACCTGCTATGGAACAATCCATCCAGGTAGGGTTGTCGAGTCTAGTAGGTTGATTCAGTCTAGGTTTATTTTGAGTGCTGGAAGTCAATACAAATGTAACGTGTGATGGCCTGAATTTATTTATGTAGCAAAGCTGCATATGTACTCACGACTGAAAATAAATATGCCTTTCGTGCTTTATTTTGAACAAAAGTTCACAAGACCCTAAATGTACCTATTGAGTGTTACTTCTGGAAATCCATGGATAAAAAAGACTAATATTCATGGATCTGTATGCCGAGCGACCCAAAACACGCTTGATCTGATATTGAAACCTCAAGATTACACCAAAATCCAGCCTCCTTAAAACAAGCCAGATCTGTTATGATGGATCAGCATGAGCATCACCATCATCGATTCTCCAACAATCAGTTGAACATACCTCTAGGCTATACACATCACCTTCCGCCAGCATCGTCGGTTCCAAACTTGTACCAAGGTCCTTTCGGTGGGCCAGCTTTCACGCAGGCACCTTTCGCTTACCCTCAGCAGTCTCCTGCGGGTCAGCAGCCATTTGAACCCAATTACAATGTGGCCCCCTTAACCCATCAAAACTCTCAACAACTCTACACCAACCGAGTGTCCTCCCACCAAGCACAAACTTTTCCCCCGATGGATGAGCCAAACCCAGCACACTCAGAGTATAACCCACAGATCTCTGGTTTGGATGGTAGATTACCTGAAGGAACTAACTGGTTGTGTCACAATAGTTCGAATAGACCTTCAAAGTTTGCACCAGCTGGCAGCGATCAGACCTTCGAGCAGGCAATGGCCGACAACGCGCTTGGTCGGCTAAAACTGCCCGCTAGCCAGATAACTGAAACAGGTATAATACCTAATACCCCGTATTACGAGTTGCCCGCAGGTCTCATGGTTCCTCTCATAGCGGCTGAACAGCGAGAGTACAAACCATTGAACCCTGCACAATTGCGACTCCCATTGCCAAAATTTCCGGATGAGAACTTCCTCCGAATGATAGACTCCTACTATGGGCAGGATGGAAAGGTCAGAGATAACGATGGTTGGGATCGGGAGTTTATCGATACTTTCATCGGGCAGAAGGAGGCTCTAGCGGAGAGAATCCAAACAAAACTTCGTGTTGACAACTGATCGACTGAAAGTTTATCACAATGCGCCCACTTTAATAAACCTAACCGACTCCCTAGTCTCATTTCAACTTCTTCTACGCATATCACTGATGCTCGAATTAATTCAAAAACTCTCGGCCATGTCTTGGCTCAAACACAAGGATCGTCATGTATGGGTCTACTCATCGGCGCACATGACTTTGGGACTGCGTTGACCGGAGATTGGACTCAACTGAGTCGACAGGAGACGCGATGCCCTAGCCGCAGCAGCAATGGATTGAACTTGCATTCCTTGTTTCAACAGATTGGATCGATGGCGCTGACACTGGATTTCGAGAGGCCGTAACCCCCGAACGTGGCCTGCGTCCTTGTTCGCCGAGAGCGCTTGTCTAGACGCATCCGACCAGACTGCCTCGCACACAAATCCAGACCTTCAGTTCGGGCGAAAGTTCAAAGATGTTGAACGAAGGAGACATTCGCCGGTGAGATGGCAACCCAATTTGGACTGCGCGCAGGTCCACAAAATATGAACCGTTCGTCGGCAAGACAAAACCCTATCAATGAGAGTCACAGTCACAAGAGCCAGCGTGGGAACCAGCAGACGGCCGGCCGATTCTTGCAGCCCAATCGACAGCCCCACCGCCAACCTGCGGCTCTGTGAGCTCTTGCTCGCCGGCGAGAGAAGGCTGGACGGGCCAGCAAGTGTCTGTCGAGTGGACAATAAATTGACCCAACCGACTCGCTTAGCCCTGATTTCGAACTCTCGCCTGGTTGGTGGCAGCGGCGGCCAAAGTTGGCACTCTGCTGACGAGTGCGCGCCGACCACCAGCGTCAAGCGAGAGACTCACCTGGCCACTAAGTGCTATCTCATACTTTTCACATTTCTTCGGCCGCATTTAAACTGCCGGCCAAGATCGATCGATACTTCCATCGGCGTTCCCTCAGCTTCTCTTCAACCTGCGACCGTTGAGAGGGATGAAAAACGCTTTCTCTGAGCCACTTAAATGGAGGCAAGAGAATTGACTTGTTGGCATCGGCTTCCAGTGCGCCGCTCGTACATAAGAGAACTCGAACTGTGACCAGCTTTGCTTGGCACCAGCTTGGCAGCCAGCTGGGAGCGAGTGCGAGCTCAAGTGGGACAAAAAGCGATGATACCTGGGCCAGCAGTCGGCTTCCAGCTCGCAATTGTTGCGGGATGGCAAAATCAGGTGGACGATTTGCAAAACAAGTGAACTTGCAGTTCTCCAGTTAACTCCACTTTTGGCGCGATTGATGGTCAACGTGATTCGCAGTGGTTGTGTTGGTTGATTTTGCCGGCGAGCCTGCGCACTGGGCCGCCGAGAGGGGAGAGCGAAAGTATAGGAGGAGGACAGGTGAGGTTTTTGGAGCAAGCGAGCGGGCGAGGCTGTGGTGGCGCAACTGCGCAGACGAGCTCGAATTGTCGCCGCCGATCTCGCCCGCCCGGCTCCACTCCAAACTTTGATCGCCGGCCAGCAGAGATCCAATCAGCCGCCAAGATCGTAGCTCAGAGCCGAGCTCTTGGCCGCCATTGTAAACAAATCGCAAGCAAACCAACAGATCCAGTGCAACATCGAGCCAAGCAGAGCAAACCAAGAGGGAAAGTTTGAAGCCAAGCGAAGAGGGAGCAAGCCGAATACAGCCACTGACTTAATTAACGACCGAGCAAGCGACCGACCAACTTGACAGGTAAGTCGATGGATAATTTCCATCCATTGGAGTGGGCAAACAAAGTGTCAGCGGCGAAGAGGCGACCAAATTTCATCTTTGTCGGTCTTGAATCAGTGGCCATCCAGGTTAATGGCTCAGGCTGGCTGCTTCGGGAGAGGGAGAGCTGGCACAAGCGGCGCCGGCTGAGCTCCCATTGTCTTGGCGCCGATTGGAGCGCGCGCTCAGCAGTCGAGCCAGGATGGCGCCAGATCGACAATCGGCGAACACGGCGCTCGGCTGGCGAGCTAATTACCATGCGCCAACCAGCCTCCAGCCTGGCTCCAAACTCACAAGCTCGAAGAGATCCAGTTGGCTCAAGAAGGAACAAGTTTGCTCCGCTGGCCGAGCCCGTCTGCCTGCCTATCTCTCTCTCTCTCTCTCTCTCTCATCGGCGCTGACAATGAACCAGCTACGACGGGCGAGCAAAAGGGCGCGACTCTCCTGTCAACTTCTCTCCACTAACCAGCCTCCAGTCCCAACCTTCGCGCAGACGTGTGCCAGCAAGAACGGAAGCACCAAGTTACAATGAAGAGTCGACCAAGATGGTGAAGAAGCAGCAACAAGCTGGTGGAGGCCCAAGTGGCCGCCGCCAAGACCCAAGGCCAGTCCAGCTGCCCACTGCGAGCGCACAACGAGAGGCCAGGATGTGCGCGTCTGTGGGCCGGCTTAGGTCGGCCAAACGGGCCAGCTGGCTGCCCTCGCCGGCCAGCAGCCACCCGTCCATCCGTCTATTTATCTTGCTCACCCTAGCGGCCAAGTTGAGCGGTAAGTGCACGCTGCCCCAAGCGGCCACCCACTTAGAGGCCCCCCAACTAACTGGAGGCTCTCCCAGTCGCAGTGATAGATTGCGCCAACGAATTTCAAGCGCCGCAAGCAGCGAGGACTCGTTCGTTGGTGGAGCCAGAGTCGGCGTTGAACCTTGAGTCAGAGGCAGCGGTGGAGGTAAGTTGGCCGCACTTGTTGAGCGGGAGGAAGTCGTGAGGGTCGCAGCGTTTGGACAAACTCTGTCTCCGCTCCATTTAATCGGGCGGCTTGATTAGAATCCTGGCCGAGAAGTTTTGCGGCCAGCGAGCATCATGCGCTTCGAGATTGGTCGCCAATGAAGTGGAGCAGCCGAGCCCACGGTGGCCGACTGGTGTGTGTATAGGAAGTGGGAGATTCCGTTGCGATTTTCAGGAGCATCCAAGATCGTGCGCCCGCGACTAGGCCAAGTGGCCTGGAAAACGGCCGCCGGCGAGCAGACGTCCTCCTTTGCAAGCGGCAGCGGCGCGCTCTGCGACAATGTGCCCGCTAGAGCCGTGCGAACCGGCCACTTGTTAGCTAAATCAGACACTTGAGGTCACAAGCTCTCGCCAGTAAGATTGAAACTCAAACGTCCGATTTGGGACGAAAAAGAAGACGTGATTTGTCGGCGCAAAGGGGCAGCGAGGTTTGCGGTCACTCGAGCGGCCGGCCGCACAATGGAGAAACTGAGAGCGCGTGATCGGATTCAGAGGCCAGCTTTGCGGAGTGAGCTGGGACACTTTGGCCGGCACCGCTTTTTTCTCCACGACTCAGCTCTCCCCTCCTACCTGCCGACCGCTCTCGCCACTAAGCGAGCTATGGAAATGATCCCACTCTCCATGTTGCGCCCGTTTGCTCTCAAACTGGTCCTCCGGGCGCGCAGCTGCGTGACTCAGTTCAAACTGATTTGCTAGCCGCCTAAGGTGTTGAGGACAGGCAATCTGAACCCCTCTCGGCGCCGCATTGCGTCACCCAAACGAGATCCTAAAACTGTTCCGCCCTTCCACTCGCCAGCAAAAGCAGCGCGCCGATGCCGCAAACCTGACGGCCCTCGCCAGCAAACCGACCGGGGAGGAGAGGAGGACGCCGGACGGGCCGACTGAGGACGAGCAGGCAGGCTCCTCGCAGATCCATGCGCTTAACGTTTGGCGGAGAGTCAAGCGCAATGATAACTTTCGCTCCCATCCAAACTTGAGCTTAAACTCGAGCTTGAGCGGCCAGCGGCAACAGTTTGGCCATTCAGCTCCGCCGCCCGCTAACTCAATTGATTCCGCAGAACAACAGCGCCAGCATTCACATGTCACCGAGTTAGCTGGGCGAGACAAGCTGGCGGCAGGAGACTTGCAATTACCTGAGATTGATACACTCTCGTCCAAAGCGGGCACTCCGGCCGCAACTGCGCAAAGCTCGCGCTTGCAGCCGACGGTCGAAGCTCAGCAAGCGGAGCCATTCAACGGGAGCTTGGAGGCAGTCGGCGGCTCGCTAGCCAGCAGCTCGGCGCCCACTTCGGCCGAGCAAGCGGACGAAGCCGCGCTCATTGGGCCTCACAACTCGCTCGCCTTTGGGGCCGACGAGCGCGCGCAAATCTCGGCGCGAGTTGGCCTCGAGAGCCAAGCGGAAGCGGCCACTCAGAGCTCGAAGCGAAACTTGGACGCCACGCTGGAGGCTGAAGCGAAACTTAGAGACACGGTGAAGCAGCTTCACTGGAACAAGACGTTGGCGCTCGAGCGGCTCGCCCTCAAACCAAACACAAGTTTTGCGGAGGAGAGCAGCAGCCTGTTGGCGCCGAGCGCAGACTTGCCCGCCAGCTCCTTCAAAAACCTCGTTCCGCTTCTCCAAGTTGTCTCGAAGGAGGCCCAAATCAGCGTGTCCGCGACCCGGCCGCCAAGCCAGCTGGTCGAGTACTCGAACCGCCGACCGCTGGCCTCCGACTTGCTCGAGGCCGCCGACGAGATCCACCAGCAGCGCGACAAGCGACGCAAGGTTGCCCTGGACGGCGACGACTCGCTTTGGGGCCGCAGAAAGTCGGCCAACCTGGACCAGTCTGGGGCGGACGAGCAGCCGAGGCCGCAGGCGCAATCACTCTACAACCAGAACGCGTCGGGCGCCTACGACGACATTGTCACCTGGACGCCGGCCGCAGGTCCAGCTGCCTATCGCGCCGGCTCTGATCACAGGCTGGCCGGCAATGCGAGCTCGCCGGCAGGCGAGAACAGTCTCGCCCACTCCTCAACTTCCTCATTGGCATCGCAGAACTCCACTCAACAACCACAAGCTGACAACGCTGGTCCAGCTTCACCCGGCGAGCCAGACTTCCACTCGACGGACGCTCGCGCGGATTCCGACCAGAGCCACCTTTCGCCGCCGAGAAACGGTCAGTTTTTGGCGCCAGCCGACGACTATCGGGCCAGTACTAGTGATCAGGGGCACTCCTTGGCCCCGTTGAACCCGATTGGCCGGCAGCGGGCCAAGTCAACGCGGGTGGCCCTCATGGGGAGGAGGCGGCCGGCTAGCGAGCGGCACACTCAGTTCGCGTACGACCGGGAGGCGCTCGCGTCGGCGCCCCTCTCAGTAAACATCTCGCAACAAGCTAAACCGGACGAGGAATCGCCAGACGAGAGCAGCGGCAGCGACGATAACGACGACGATGGCGACGACAGCGACCAAGAGCGGCCCACGCAGAGGGGGGCGGCGCAACCAGTTGCGCGAAAGGCCAGTCCGCGGACTCGTCCAAGGCTCGTCGAGGCCGAGCACAAGGAGGCTGAGTCAGAGGAGCCGTTTGAGAATGGGGCAAGGCACGAGCGCAAGCCTACGCCTAAATACAGGGGCTGGCGAGAAGAAAAACGGAGGCTCGTCAAGAGCGGAGGCCATCAGATGGAAAATGCACCGAATCAGCTGGACTCACCTCCAAAGTGGAGTCCAGCCGACGAGATGAAGCCCCTGCAGACGCTGCCAACGAGGGAGCCCTTTGTGCAGCTGGCCGAGCCGGCGAAGGCCAGCCTCTCACATGGCTACGAGTCGAGCGCACCCAAAGTGGAGGAAAACCTCGCAGTTGGCGGCGAGGTGGATGGCCAAGGTCGGCGAGTGCGCAACTACCGCTATGAGCCAACTAGCTATCACCTGGGCGCCGCCGTGGACGCAGACTCGAGTCCGCCCGTGATCAAGACCTTTCGAGTGGCCTCCAGCCAAGAGCAGCAGGCGGGCAGACTTGATGCTGGTGGACAGGACCAGGCTGGCAAACTGTCGCTCGACCAATCGAAGGGCCAGCAGTCACCGTTCTCGGCCGGCTCGCAGCTCAGCCATCTTGCTGCAACGCAATCGCAGAGTACGAGACAGTCGCAACAAGCTGGCGACAGCTCTCGTCCTCCATCGAGTCCAGTGGCCGGCGTGAACCAGCAGCCAGGCGAGCAGGTGAGAGTTCGAGCTGAGCAGAGTTACCGGCCGAGCTTCCGGGATGCGAGTTTCGCTCAGGCTTCGCCCCAGTTCAGTCCAATCGTGTTGGCGCCCAGGCCGCGCGAGCAAGCGCGCAATGAGCCAACTTCTGGCCAGTTCTCTGTCCAGCGAGAGCAAACTCAAGGCTGGAACTCGCCGAGGTTTGCGCCCCAAGCCATTTTTGGCCCAGCAGAGCAATCCGCCTTCGGAAGTGTGCAGCAACTTCGAGTGGGCGCCTCCATGGGCTACGAGGACAGGGCTCAGTCTGGCCTGCAAGCGCAGCAACAGACGCCCCAAGCGAACGGCTCCTGGTCCATCGTGACCCTTCCCTACCCAGAGCCAGTGTCCGAAGCTCTGAGTTACTTCTCACTATACCAGAATGAGCCCATCAGGCAGCAGACGGCCAAGGTGGACAACCGGAGACCCCTGTCCGCTGCTCCCGTTTCGCAGCTGAACAAGCCACTCGGCGACAGCGAGAGCCAACTCCGCGACCTTCGTCTGCCCTCGTCCTGGCTTCAGAACGCCGAGCCAAGCTCCAGATACCAGCAAACTCAGAGCCCTTACATCGTGCAGACAGTAATGCAGCAGCCTAACGAGCTTACTGTCGCTTCGAAGCCGATCATGTATCAGATGCCGGCGCCACAGTTGCACATGCAGCTGGAGTCGCAGCCGCCGAGCAACCGGCTCGAGCTGGCCACCAGTCGACAGCAAATGTACTCGCAAGACCCGGAGATCCAAGTTGGCCAGCGGGGATCGCGAAACTTGCCGCCACCAGCACCAACTCAAGCGCCATCGGCCGACAGCAACCTGCTGACCATAAACCTCAAGACTCGCGCTTCGGTGGGACCAAACCAGCTGTTTTGGGAGGCAGCGGCCAGGGAGGTTGTGCGCGGATCCAGCGACTTCGAGTCAGCCCGAATTCCGGCCTCGAATGGCCACCATCCGCCCCAGCATCGCGAGCAACAGAGGCCCAGCTTGCCCATGATGCGCCGGCCGCTCTCCAGCCTCCGCTTTGGCCCCGACAACCTCATGTCCGGCAGCCGCACCAACGGCCACGCCTACGCGGGCCAACCCAAAATGCCCCAGCTCTCGGCCGCAACCATGATGGAGCCCGTCGGTGGCCTCAATGAGCTCGCCCACCTCCAGTCGGTGGCAAACCCGCAAGAGTTTTCCTACTTCGACCCGCAGAGCTACCTCCCAATCTCGCTGGTTCCGCCGCTCGACGCCGACAGCTTCAACCTCATGGCCGCCTCAATGCCGGCCAGCGCCTTTGCCTCGCCAGTCTCCGGCTCTTCAACCCACGAGCAAGCCGTCCAGTCCCAAAGCCAGTTCGTGAAGAAAGGCAGCGGCCTGATCAGCGCGGCTCTACCTCTCGCAACTCCCTCAAGCTTGAGCGACGCTTTCGGGTGGCCGATGGCCTATGGCAGCGAAGCGGCCAAGAGTCTACTCAGAGTAAACCATGTTGCGCCGCCGCCAGCTTACATGATCCCAGCAAAGGTGGCAGCGGCTCAGTCGAGCGCCATGCTCCACCCCACAATCATCGACCTGAAGCAGGGAAGCTCCACTCCGATCAAGGAGGATCCAACATTCGTCACGAACTCGGCCACCTTTGGCCAACAATACTCGCTCGATCCGCTCACAGAGTGGAGCTCGCCGGCCAGCCAGCTGTTGGGCCAGCACTCCATGTTGCGGCCCCAGATCGCGCCTGGACCCGAGAGCGGCCAAGCCGACCAACCGAGCTCGCAGCCAAAGGCGCCCGCCTCTAGGCGAGTCCGACTCTGGCAAAGACTCCGGCTGCTGCGCAGGGGCCGCGACCAAGCAGCGCCAGCCTCGAGTTCCAAGGGGCCAGCCAGCAGTGCGCTCAAACGTGTCTCTGGCTCCAGGTTGCGCTTGAAACGGGGCCTCATCGAGAGCGTGGCGAACCTCGTGAAGGGCTCGCGCTCGTCAGGCCGGCCCAGCAAGGACGGCCAACTGCAGACCTCCGAGTCGCAACTCAGTGGCCAAGTCTCGGGCCCAAACACAAAAATCGCAATTCTGGAGGCCGGCGACTCGGGAGCGCAGAGGAGCAAGTCGGCCTTCATCCCGCTCATCGATAGCGACAACATGGTGGACAATCAAGAGACTGACCTGCTCGCGCAGGCCTTACTCTACGACCGGCAGCAGCAGCAACAGCAACAACAACAACAACAACAGCAGCAGCAGCAACAGCGACACCAACAACTTGATAAAGATGACCAGAGCTTCCAAGCCGGCGCAGCCTCGATGCAGGTGGCTTCGCACTTACCAATCAGCCAGCAAATGACCATGGAAAGCTCTCAGCAGATGGCAAACTTGCAAGCGCTCTCGTCGGCTCACCTCAACAATGCGCAATTCTTCTATATGCCTAGTGAGCGGCCGAGCGGCTTCTTGGAGCCGCCAGCAAACGAGCCAAATGCACTGAGAGCCGCAAGACTGCCGAGTTCGCGCGAGCGACTCAAGCAGCTCTCCAAGCAGCTCATGAAGTCGTCGCGCAAACCGCTCACAAAGTTCATGAGGATCACCAACAAGTTTCAGCAACAGGCGGCCAACGCGACGCCCGCCAACCAGGAGGCAGCCAGCTCAATGCAGCACCTAAGCATCGCGCAGAAGCTCAACACTTTGGTGAGCCCATCGGTGATGATGTCCAGCAACGTTGGAAGCGAGATGAACTTCAACAGGTTTGCCGCGCCCATACAGCGGTGGTACCGATTTCAGCTGAGCCAGCCGGGGGCCCTCGAACAGACACAACTGCTCCCCTTGGCCTCGCACGTTAGCCAGCCGCTCTCGCCCTACGCGCTGCTCGCGGACCCACCAAAGCCGAGCCCAATCGGCCACCAGCAGCCACCTCGGCCGCTCCCCCTGCAGCCGCAGCCCCCGAAGCAAGCGAGCCTCGTCCACTTCGAGGGACAGGCGTGGGGTCGGACCGCCAAAAGCCGTCCGTTGCATCCAAAGAGCAACGCCTCGTTCGTAAGCCCAGCGGCGGTGGCCGATGGAGCCTCCTTCTCGCTCGACTCCCAGCAAAGGCAGCCCCTCTCGCCCCTCAAGTCGAGCGGCCTGTTCGAGTTGAGCTCGCCGGGCAGCACGCCAGCGCACAGATCCGACCAGGCCAATTCCCTGTCGAGGGCTCTCGCCGACCTTCAACAGCAGGAGCGTTTTAGGAGCGGCTTGGCGCCTTTCATGCGCCTGGCCGGCCCTCTGAGCGCGACCTTGGCTGCGGCCGCCGCTGCCAGCTCGCCGGCGCGCCCGCTTGGCTCGCCTCGCCGCAACAGAGCCCGTCCGCCGCTAAGAGCGAAACCAAAACCAGCTGGCCCAACGAGCGCGAGACGGACGAGCGATTTCGAGCGCCCGCTCGTTCAGATAGCCCTCAATCGAGCCTTGAATTCTAGGGCCGCCAGTCACATGGAAGACTCAGGATTCAAGCCGAGAGCTGGCCTCAACTCGAACGTGTACATGAGCTGGCCTCGAGCAGGAATCAGGTTTCTGGGCGACACGGGCGGCCAGTTTGGCCGGCCAACTCGGCCGCCGCTCGCCTTCGTCTCCACCCTTGGAGAGGCCGGGCAGCACGCGCAGAGAGACTTCGGCAGCCCATTTCGGCCAACCACCGGGACCAACCAGCTGCTCGATGGCCTGAACAGCTCCGACTTGACCGCCTTTGCAGCACTTCAGTACCAAACCAACTCGAGCGGCCCAGAGCCGGCCTTCAGCTCCAGCTTCGCGCAGGGCGGACAAATGTTTGCCTCGTCGCACCAGCCGCCCTTGGAGTTTGGGCCGGCGAGCGAGCTCGAGGCGGCCAAGTTGGCCCAAGCGGGCGCCCCAATGCTCGACGGCTCCTCGCTGGAGGAGGGGAGCTTGAACTCGCTGATGGCGTCGGCAAGCTCGCAAACCGACGAGCTGCAGCCAGTTTTGCCGGCCGGCTTCGGCGGACAGAAGACGAGCGGCGAGCAGGCGAGCGGCGAGTTCAGCTCGGAGCAGCAGCAGCAGTTCCAGCAACTCCTGCTCAACCAAGCCCAACCCCAACCCATGCTCATGCAACCAAACTCCGGCCTCCTCGGCCAGCAGCTCAACCGACCCAAGCTGCCCAAGTTCTTGCCCTCAATCAACAACATGGCAACCAAGTTCAGACAGCACCTCCTCCAAACGCTCAGACTCAACTCGCTCGGCTCCAGGTGGCCGAGTGTGCTGAGCTCGCCAACTTTCATGTCATACCCAAAGTTCCAGCAGCCAAACTACCTGTTGCCATACAGCCAGCAGCCAGAGCAAACGCAGCAGCAGTTTGCCTCTGCCAGCAAAGTGCACCCGGCGCAAGAGAACGCGAACGGCTTCTACAACTTTGGAACAGTCGAGAGTTCTGGCAAGAGTGGCGCGCTGCAGGCGAACAGTTTGCACTTCGAGCTGCAGCAGCGGCCGCAGCAGCAGGTCAGCGAGCAAATCGGGGAGCAAATGCAGGGCAACGGCTTTCAGCTTGGCCGGCCAGCGCCAGTGCAGGGCGAGCGGATGGAGAGGCGGCCGGCGCTGGCGCAAGATGAGCCCGCCTATCTCGGGGCGGCGGGCGCGGCTAGCAACGAGCTCGGCGGCCCCATTGAGGAGGGTCAGCTCGCTGGCGCTGGCAAGCTGGAGGGCTTGCAAGCGTCAGCGGGCGCCGCCGACCAATCGATGGGCGAGTTCGGCTCGAGCTCGAACGGCACCAGCTTGGAGGAGGCTCAGCCGATTGGAATTGAACTCTACGACCAGGAAATGCTGGAGCCTGGAAACGGAACTCGCGCGAGCGGCGAGGCGCACGAGCTCCACGAAGGGCGCGCGCAGAGTGGCCGCAATCAGCTGCACAACGCAATGACAGACGTAAGCAACAACCTGGTGACCAGCGACGGGACCTACATTCAGGAGGAGGAGGAGCAGCCGCAGCCGCAGCCGCAGCCGCAGCCGCAGTCGGAGGAGTCGGCGGGCCAACTGCACAAGCAGCAGGGCCACGAGCAGCAGCAAGCGGGGCCGCCGCGGACGCAGAGGCCAGGGAGCCAACCAGGAGCGGCCAACCTGACCATCCACCACCACCACGTCATCGAGGAGTCGGGCGAGGAGCCGAGCCAAGCCGGCGCCCAGCAGACGGCCGAGGAGCAGCAGCAGTTGGCGGGCGGGCCGCAGCTGCAGGACTCCTACATGGTTCAGGCTGGAGCCCAGGTGGAGTCCCCGGGCGACCAGCTTGGGGGCCCGACGAGCCCCGAGTCCGAGTCCGAGGCGCCGAGCGCTGGCAGCGAGCCAGGCGAGTTGCCCGCCAGCCTGAGCCACTATGAGCCGAAGAGGATTCGGCCGCAACCCGCTCAGGTGGCCGCGCGCGCGAGGAAAGCGGCCGGCCGTCGTGCGAACCAGACGGGCGCTCGCCCAAACGGAGGCTCGCGACCCAACGAGAGTGCGGCGCGCGCCGACTACCAGGTGATCAAGGCGAGCCAGGGGCCGACAGTGCTGCTCCAGCTCGCAAACGGAACTCTCCTTGGGGAGGAGCCGGCCAAGGCGAGAAAGGCGGCGGCTGCGGCCAGCCTTGGCGGCGACGAGGATCCGAGCGCCGCGGAGGCGAGCGAGTACCAGCAGCAGCAGCGGCAGCAGATGATGATGATCGGCCAGCACATCTACGAGCAGGAGGGCCGGCCGAGCGAGCAAGCTGACGCTCAGGGCGAGGGAGGCGAGCCGAGCGCGGCCAAGGAGCGGCCAGTCTACCTGGAGGGCGAGCCGAGCGGCGAGGCAGAGCCGACGAGCAAGCTGCCGCCCGCCGACCAGAGGCCGGCGCTCATCTCGATCACGAGCGCTAGCACAAACTACACGGACAGAGAGGCGCCCCTCGAGTACAACTTCAGGCCTGCGGGCGGCGAGCGCCAGGCTCAGGGCGGGCCCGAGTCCAGCTACAACGTCTCAGCTCTCGGCGCCCTCTTTTCGCTCGAGCGGAAGCCCCTCTTCGGGCCGAGAGCGAGCAAGACGAGCGAGGAGAGCGCCGCCCTCCGGGAGACGGCGGCCGGTGATATTGCATCTAGTCAGGAGCAGTACGTCTTGGTGGACCAGCCGGTTGTGCTGACGGAGCCGGTCAAGTTGGGCCCGCCGGCTGGCAGCCCGGCCGGCGAGCTGGACAAGCAGGGGGGCGCGCAGAGTGCATCAGCGTCGAGCGAGCAGCCGGTCGTGTTCGTGAGCGTGAAGCCGGCCAAGGTTGTCCAGCAGCAGCGGAGAAAGCCGCTGAGAATATTGAAGGCGGCGCAGAATCAAGCAGCGAGCTCTCGTTGGCAGATGGCCAGCCAGCAGGAGGTGCAAACTGTCGCCCCAAAGAGGGCGCCCGGCGCGTCGAGCCCCGAGAAGCGGGTCGAGTCTGAGGCGTCGAGCAGCACGAGTCGGCCTGCAACTGGTGAGCTGGAGGCGGGCGGCGCGAGCACTGCGCCGCCCACTGGCTCGCCCATCCGCAACAGCCTCACTCGGGCGCCCAAAGCGCGGATCAGGTGGCAGGGGATGCTCGGCGGCCGCGGAGGGGGCATTCCGAGTTCAGCGGGCAGCGAGCTCGCCTCGACCGAGACCAGTCGCAGCGAGCGGGCCTGGATTGTGGGCGGAATGACGCACCAGGCCTACGCGGCCAACAGCAGCGGCAGCTCGCCGGCGCCGACCGGACGGGCGGAGGCGAGCAAGACGGCCGAGCCGTCCGGCGGCGCCAAGCTCAAGTCAGAGAGTTCCTACGAGAAGGAGCGGGACGGCCAGCCGAGCGCAGCTCTGGCCCAGAACCACCAGCAGGCAAACAGGAGCAAGCCGGCGAGCGAGCGCCTCGACACGAAGCCGGGAGTTCAGGCTGCCGCCGGTGGCCAGCAGCCGGAGCCGGCCGGCGGCGTGCGCGCCCAATTCCAGAGCTTCCGCGCGCCAAGCAACCATCGGGCGGGAGTTGCGGGCAGCTCGCCGCAGCCGCCGCTTGCGGGCCAGTCAGCTCGGCGCGACCTCCGCACAGCCTCAACCTCGTTCAGACTCTCGCCGACGCAGAGTCCAGCGCCGAGCGGGGCCACGAGCGCCGCCCCCTCGGCCAGCCCGCAGACTGCGAGCGCCGGCGCGGCGCCCCAAGTTTCAGGCGCCGCGAGCGAGCCGGGAGCGCCGAGTCGCCCGCTCGAGGGTGCCGCTCAGCCTGGCGCTGGCCCGGCCGGCGCGACGCTCGAGCGGCCCACAGTGTTCGCGGGCCTCACCTCTGGCGGCGGCGGCGGCGGCGGCAGCTCGCCCGTCAAACAGGAGCCGCGCTCAGATCTCAGCAAGGAGACGGCCGACGACGGGCGCCTCTTCCAGCATCACCTGAACGAGCGAGAGGGGAGCCTCTGGTCGGCTGGCGGCCAGGTGCGCGCGAGCTAGCGGCCAGGTTGAATTGCCTGCGAGCGCAAGTTGTAGATAGAGTTTGTTAAATAAATCGCCCGTCCAACAGCCAAACAGACAATTGAAAGCGCCGCCCAAAGTGATTGCTCTTGGGGCGAGACAATTGGAGCGTCATGATTGTTTGCGGTCAGCTTGGCCCAGCCGGCCGATCGGCGCCAATTTCAAGCCCACCAAAGTGAATGAATAACAATCTCGCCGCCTCCGAGCTCAAATATGAAACTGATGCCCCTCTTTGCTGGCGCCGAGTTGCCACTTGAATTGGCAACTCGCAACTCGCAACTCGCAACTTGCAACTTGCAGCCCGAACTCCAGATCGGCAATTCCAGTTTCCGATTCAATTGCGCTGCTCTGGTTTGGCCGGAAATGGGCGCCGCTGGGGCCCGATTGCAGTTTAGCGCATCCGCATTGGCGCTCATTATAAATGCAGTCGCAAGTGCGAGCGGCGGCGTCCAGTGGAGCGCGGAGATTGTGTGTCACTTGCACCCGATGACCGCTTGACACTCGAGCGTCTTGGCTGGAGCTGCGAGGCCAGACAGGAGCGAGCGCGGCGACATTTGGCGCTGTCATTAGAGGCGCCCGTCTTGCGAGCAGCGAGCGCGAATCAATTAGAGTTGGCCACCTGACACTGGCCGGCGCTGAGAGACGGACTGGCGCCAGTTTGCGGCCCGTCACTCTTCTGGCGCCGCCGGAAGTGGTGTCACTCCGCGGGCTTGGCGGCGCCCCTCGAGCTCTGGCCGCCGCGAGTAATTCAATTTTGCGCTGCAAACGTGACGCCCAAATTGGCCGGCGCGAGTTTGCGCGCGGAAACAAAGTCGGAAGGCGAGCGCGCGAGCAGGCTAATTGTGCAGCTCGGCCGGCTCATCCATCAATGGGCCAATCGGGTTGAGTGCGACGCGCGCTAGGTTGTTTATTGAAATGGTGCGGACGCAACATGATCATTTTGGACGGCGCCCCAGCTCAGGGGCGCAGAAGGGGCCAAAGTTGGCGCAATCCAGTTCCGGCTTCACCGCGAACACAAGTCCCTGCTTGGCCGCCTTGCTGGCGGCGGCGGCGCCACTCCCAAGGCAGGCGCACACTTTGTAGCGGCTTGCTGCGCGCGAAACGCCGGCGGCGCGCGACACGTCGAGCGACCTCGCGGCCAGAGTCACCTGCATTGTTGGTCCGTTTTGGTTTTGTTTTGGTTCGTTTTGTTTCGTTTCGTTTCGTTTCGTTTCGTTTCGGTCGGAGTTTGAGTTTGAGTCGGAGTTGGTTGGTTTGGTGAGGTTAGATTTGGGCCCGATAAAAGTGGCAACAAAGGGGCGAGTTTTGAACTTACGGGCGAGTTGCGCGAGAGGAGCGTTAGGCCGGCGAGCGCGAGCAGGCTGAGCGGGCCGCCCGGCTCCAGCGAGCCAGCGGCCACGCTGAGCAGCTCGAGCGAGCCAGTGGCCGAGTGGAGCCGCCGCGTGCTAACTTTGGCCGCCTGCGCCGACTTCCGGCCCCAATCAAGCGGCCGGCCGCCAGCAAGCCGCACGCAGCTCGCCCTAACCGAGCACTCCATTGAGGGGCTGCAGACGAGCGCCTCCTGGCCGCCGGCCGCGCTTTTAAGGCGCAGTCCGGCCGCGAAGAGGAGCCGCCGCGGGCCGGCCTCCAGCTCCAGCAGCGGCCTTCCGCCGCGCGCGACCAGCACCGAGTGGGCGCTCGAGATGCGCAGGCCGGCGCCGGCCAGCAGCGCCTCCGCCTCGAGCGGCCGCCTGCTGGCCAGCCGGGCGCCCAAGCCGAGCCGCTCGCCGCCGACGCTCCACCAGAGCCAGCGGAACAGGTAGAGGTTGAAGGCGGTCAGACAGAGCGCCAGCAGCGAGAGGGCGAAGAAGAGGAGCCTCGCCTCTTGCTGGCTCCCTTGCGCTCGCCCTCGATCCAGGTCTTGGCCTTCCACTTGCTCTTCCACTTCCGCTTGCGCTTCCACTTCCACTCGCTCGCTCGCTTGCTCGCGCCCTCGCTCGCGCTCGCTCCTCGCTCGGCCGCCTCCCATCTTGACTGGCCGCCGCCGGACCAGAAGCGGCCGCCGCCAGCAGCCCGGCCGGCCAGCGCGCAGGCGCCGCTCCACAGGTTCGCCGCGTTACGAGCAAATACGTGCTTGCGCAAAACAAACTCGCGCTTGACAAGGATCTTGGGCCGGCCGCTTCCGGTGGCGCCGCTCGCATGCCTCGGGGCTCCTTGCGCCCACTCTCGGCTTGCGCGGCGCCCGCTGCTCAGCGATGCATGGAATGGGCCGGCCCATTTTAAAGCGACGCCGGCGAACAATTTGCGCCCTAATGATAGACGACTCATTGTTGGCTGGCCCGCATCAGCCGACGGCGCCTCTGCCGCCGCGCAAGCCGCCTAATAGTATGCAAATTAGCGCTCAGTCCGCAGCCAAGCGCGCGGAGGCTCACCTTGGCCTCGCTTCCGGCGAGCGGCCGCCACCGATAGGGATCGGGCGGCCGGAAGTGGGGAGCGGCCGCCTTGAAAAGCGGGCCGGCGAGCAAAGTTTATCGAACCGAGCGGAGCAGTTTGCGCGACTCCTGCTCGAGCCTTGCCGCTTGCCATTCGCCCTCTGCCGCTCTCGCGCTGGCTGCAGCTCCAGCTCCAACTCCAGCCGCAGCCGCAGCAGCAGCAGCTCCAGTTGAACGGCTGGCTGGCTGAGCGGACTCGGCCGAGCACTTGATCGGGCGAGCGGCAAGGCTGCTTGTTGCCGCGCTCGCAAGGGCAAGGCCGCGGCACGAAACAGGTTGCGGCTGCGGCTGCGGCTGCGGCGCCACTCGCAGCCGCAAACAAACAGACGAGCGCAGCCCTGAGAAGACGGCCGAGCGCCTTCTGCCGGGGCGGCCACATCCAGCGCGCTCCTTCCCAGTTCAAATCCCATTCCCATTCCCATTCCCATTCCCA
>ENA-UOVY01000174-UOVY01000174.1-plant-metagenome-genome-assembly--contig:-NODE-174-length-40561-cov-623.988742_pt1 | contig 40561 bp, 26 predicted proteins | sample MGYA00249840_ERZ761561 | MGnify/ENA primary metagenome ERZ761561 (study PRJEB28882, sample SAMN05720143) | plant metagenome | isolation source: Guanajuato, Mexico | place: Mexico:Guanajuato, Mexico...
AGGTGCTATCTTTCGGTGCAAAAACTTCAGGATGTATAATGGCAGACAACTGACTAACGTTAACAAGGTGACCTTCCAAAGGAAATCCTTTGTTTGGATGAACTGTGCGTCGAATGACTGGGGAAACAGAATCAGCGTGAATAAATAGAATGATAAACTTATCACTTCAGCAACCACCATCATCCAGTGCCAGGATCTCACATTGAGGGCCAGCATAAGCAACTCGGTAATAATGAGGGTTGTATAGGTTATCGCAACAACATGAATAAATTCGTCATTGAATAACAACATAGCCCCATACATGATCACCGCTCCTTGGTATATGCTTATTAGGACCCATATGAAAAACGTCTTCATGGATAGAGATCGTCCCTTCATTAACTTGTAGAGCTCAGGATATATCATGACCAACTTCGGTGAAACGTCCTTATCCAAAACAATAGAGAACACCGGGAACATTGTGTACACAGTTGTGTAGCCGATCATGAGGAATCCAGGATAGAGTGACACTGAGGCAAAGTTGAATACCGAGGAGAATATAGCTTGCATTGTTGAAATTATCAAGCCTCTATGGATTATAAACTGACTGAGGGTAGCTGAGCGCTTGTAGCTATACCGGCCATGGAGAAGTATCAATCGGTAAATGTGGCTGAATTGCGTGATTGAGAAGTCGGCCGCTAGAGAGGCTTGTTGGCCCTCTTTGCCTGAGATACCAACTCCAACATCAGCAGTTTGAATCATCGATACATCGTTACCCCCATCTCCTATAGCTAAAGTCCTTTTGCCCGATCTATTCTGAATCAGTTTAACAACCTCCGCCTTTTGAGTTGGCGAGCATCGACAACAAACTACCGCCGAACATTGGCAGGCTAATTCCATGAATTCTATGGGATAGTACTTGAGACAAATTTCTAGATCCTCCCCGGCAATAACTAAAGGGCAGTCGCTTTTCCTGTGGAAGTTGTTCAACTCTAAATGCGCATCCACTCTTGTGCGAACCGATCTGAATTGGTAGATTTCTTGCATCTTTTTAACAAGTTGAGAGGACTTGGCTACGTTTATGGCCGTTTCCATTTTATCTCCAGTCAACATCCAAATCCTTATACCCGCATCCTGAAGTCCCTTCAAAGTTGTCGGAACTCCATCTTGCAGCCTGTCTTCGACACCGGTCAGACACAAAAGTTCCATATCTTTCTCCAAAGTGGCTAGCACCTCGTTCATCCTTTGCTGCCTATTTGTCATATTCAATTTAGCTTGCGTATATCTCATCTCGAAATCGGTGTATTGTTCGTGTGTTAACATCTTACGAGCAACAACTAGAGTTCTCAAACCAGATCTAGCCATGTTATCACATTGTTCTTGGAGCCAATCACTGTATTGAATCAATTGAGACACTACAACATCGGCCCCCTTTAACAAGAAGAGAATCTCGTTTGTCTGTGTATCTCTCACTATGATGCCCATTCTTTTAGTTTCTGAGGAGAATGGGAACATTTGCAAAATGTCGTACTTCATTATTTGGCCATGTGGATTCCTCAACTTGATTTGGCTAATATCACGGTCAACTAGGGCGATACCCACACGTTCAGTCCATTGTACAAGTGCAACTTCATCCGGACTAGACGCTTGATAGGTAACACCTCGTGGCTGCATTTGTATGGACACATTAGAATCTGACATCAAGTCGCCAGCTTGCGAGCTGCTAATGTTGTCAAACTCGTTCTCATAGGATGGTGTGACATTATGACAAAGTGCTAGCGCCAAGACACCCGATTGTAATCGATAAACTGTATCACGATCGATCTCGTATGAATCAATTCGTAGATGTCTTGGTTGGAAGCGGCGTTCCATAAAACTAGCAACACTTGCTGTGCTACCGTCACGCTTGTGGCCACTAGGTCCAGCCGTTTGAGGGTTGGTTGGTGGAGCAAAAGCTGTTTGTAGTATGGCTGCCACTTCATTGAAATATTCTGGTGTGTAGGACACTTTACCGAAGTGGATCTTTCTGAAAACCATCTCGTTCCTGGTTAGAGTTCCAGTCTTATCAGTTAGCATATATGCTATCCTTCCTAAATCCTCGTGAATTGTTGTAGTCCTGACGACAACACCAGGTATATCCTTATCTTTCTGTATCATGTAAGAATACGCCACTCGACTCATTTCTAAATTCACTCTAAGACTAATAGGTATAATGTAAGAGAATAGAAGAACAAACCTAAACCAATATCTATACCAGGCACCATGAAAATCTTGCAGGAATACCATTGCAAAGGCTAGGACCACCACCGCGGCAAACAGCAATTTAGTTATATAGTTGAGCTCTAGGTCGATTGAACCAACCTTACTCCGCGCCTCTAGATTATTCATGACGCTCCTTGTTTCAGATCCAGTGTAGATGACTAAACCAACCGCTTGTCCGGAGGCTATAACAGTGTTAGCCCATAATGTGTTCTCGATCGATAGTGGCAGCTCAGAATTGTCGTTGTATGTTATGAATTTGCCACGAAAGCTATGTATATCTCTGCCGGGAGCCTCGGCTGATATGGTGGCATCAACGTCAAAAAAGTCCTCGTTAGATTCGACCTGTTGAGTGGTCGATATTGCTAGCCTTAATTTCCAATCTGTCTCACCATCCAACTGATCCGTTCTCACAAAGCAAGATCCATTTTTCTCTGTTGTTTTGAGCAGTATCATGTCGGCTGGAACTCGTTGATCTTTTTCAACCATGATCAAATCAGAGACCTTGATCTTAGAGCTAGGAATAACAAGCGGCCCATTTGGAGTTAATTTTTGATACAGTTGTGAATTAACTGCTTTGTCACGTTTGAATCTGAGAAAATCGTCCACAGCCTCGCGGACGATTGACACTAATAGAACAAAGCCTAACGGGGCCCAATATGTATAAAAATATCCTATCAATAACTCTGGTATGAATTGGGAGCATGCCATCAATAGGGTGTAGAGGTTGAGGAAGAATTTGAACTGATTGAATAATACAATGGGCAAGAAAGAGATGATATTGTATTTTTGATTTCTTATTATGTTGGGTGGATATTTGGCCTCGTAACCGGCGCCGCAGTTACAATTTCGACCGATATGAATAATTCGGCCGAGAGGCTGCTGGCGCCTATTTGAGAATAGCCAGCCCATGATTCTGGTTTGGATGGTTGGACCCCGTGATCTGTAATAACAGCAACGGTGGGCCATTCAAGACTAAATAGTGAGCCCACGGTACTGGTCGTGCTGCTTGCGAACGTGGTGGTTGTGGCCGCTGATTAGATTTCAAGATAATGGTAGATCGAGATAGTTTGAGTTTTATATCAGTTTGCGGGAGGGAAAGAGAGACAAAGGCAGGCTGATAGACAAGTAGATCGACCTAACAGTGAATCGTCGAATCTTCACTTGTCCCTTTCTTCGTCGTCCCTCCTTTTCCCTTCCTCTAGGCCCACAAATCTGCAGGATGGTGAACAATACTGATAAAGAAAAGACAGGAGATGTTTGGAAGATTTGAGCTTGAAATATATAGTTTTGTGTATGTTAGTCCGGTCAATGAGCGTGGGCGTGTTAATATCACAATAATATCAGCGTTGGCTAAGGTGGTTTTGTCTAGTGGAACTGAGCTTATTGTTTAGATAATTATTGGTTTCAAGCTCCTGTTATCTAGCTAGACGGCTGGTAGGATGAATTCTTGAATGATGTTACTAGTTCTAGTTGGCGAATGTTGCGTTGCTACAAATTGAGTCGCTATTGCACTCGACGGTGCCTTGGCAACGCTCAAAACAAACGACCAAGTGCCAATCCAGAATATCTCTAGGATAATGAAGGCCAATAGTTCGGTTTGTATGTATTTATAAAATTGAATAAGCAAATTTTTGAATTATGCGAGTCTTCATGGGCGAGTGTTTTGTTTGGTTGGTTAGTTGGTTTATGTTTTTGTTATGGATTTGATGCTGTGAGTTGAGTGGGTTGACCAACAGGATTCTCCATCCGATTTTATGGATAGAATTCTGCTCTGGTGGGCGTTCTGATGATCGGAAAATAGTTTGAAAGTCAATATTTGGGGCGGTGAAATGTTTGAAGGTGAGGGATGTTGTTGCTTGACAGGACCTGGTCGTGAGCAAATTTCTCCTGCTCGAACGAGCTCGCGACGCTTCACTTGTGCTGGTGCCAGCGCAGCCAGTGTGCTTGAGAGCTTCAAACAAAGCCCTCAGTTCGTCCAAGAGTGTGTGTGCTGGATAGAAATCCAAAACAAATTGCGATTAGAGAGTAGCCGGTTACATCAAGCCGAGCCATGGCCGTGAGCAAGAGAAGTTGAGAGTGGCAGTGGAAGCTTCGTCGTCGGAAACTCGCATTAGAGCAAGGTGCAAACGCAGCTCTTTGCTTTGGATGATACGCTGCCGTACGCGTATCATGCTTTGTTTCGGCCCTACGATGGTAGCGCAATTCATCATACACACAGAGGACACAATGGACTCCCCAATAGGACAAATTAGCTTCCCGAATTCATTATCCCCTTTGGACTGGATCTGGCTGCCAGGTGTGTGCGTGCGTGTGTGTGTGCAAGCGTTTGTTTGCTCGACTTGGAGAGCTCGAGTTCGCTCGAAAAGGCTGATGATTGAGTTCACAGGAAGCTGGAATTTGCTAGTGGAGCAAGAGTTTGGACCACCATTCTATTCTGCCTCCTTCTTCGTGATTTTCACCTGAAAGTCTCACCTTCGTGATTGGGTTTGCGCCCGCCAGGCGGCGCCACGGGTCCACCGAGGGGGACGCCCGGCCAAAGTAAGCGGGACGTCCTGTTGATGGGCCCGCTAATGTTATGAAAATCATCCTCCTGTCTCTCGCGCTCGACCGTCTTGATCCGATGATTAATGAAACGAGAGCACTAGAGGGTGCAACCAGAGCCATAGAGAGCGAGAGTCACTCATTTTAAAGGCGGTCGGCGGGAGAGTGTAATTTGCTCGAGGCTAGAGATTTGCGGCACCGATTGTGTTTGCGAGAAGATTTGACATTTCAATCGGGCTAGCTGGCCGCTCAGTTTAGTTCAATGGCTGAGGCTGAAACGGGACCAGCGCTGGTATCACGTAATCATCTGCGTAGCCCTCGAGCGAGCGAGTCAGATTCAATAACAATATCGCACGTTACAGATTCGTGACGCAACTCTGCCAACCGAAAGCAGATGCTAATGATATCTGGCCAACAAACAAACGCCGAGCGCCAAGATAAACTCTTTGCTCCGGTCCACATTTCTAGCTCGCGATTGCCTGCGACCACAATGGCAGAGGCGAGCGCTCTCCATGTTCACGTGGCCCCATAATGTTTGATGGAAATCTCGCTCTCTCTCTCTCTCTCTCTCTCTCTCTCTCTGCGCTGCTCCCCACTAGAGTCTCCATGTCAGAGTCGCAAACTTCGCCCCTAGAGCCCCTTTTTTCACTAAAACCAATGCGATTGTGTCACTTAACCATTTATCTTTCCACTCACAATGCGGCCATGCGACCGGCCTCGCCTCTGTTCCCCTTTCAACAAAGCAAAGCGAGTGCGCACGATATGGCCGACGAGCCGGCGGCCGGAAGTGTGGGCGCCCGCAATGGGCGGAACTGAGCCTGGCGGCCGGTGAGCCAGCGCTCAGGGCTCGATGGGCGCGCGCGCGCTTCGAGGCTGGGGGCCATATTGCGGAGTGGGCCCGTTTGAGGCGCGGCGGCAAAGCGGCACTAAGTATCAGCGCTCCTTCCCCTTGTCAGCGCCGTTTGCCTAAGCAGCAAACTCAAACAAACAAATTATGTCACCCAACTTGCGCGCGGCCCCTCCCCTTCCCCTTCCGCTTGCGCAGCCTCAAGCCCGGCCGCCTGTTATCTCCATCTCTCGTCCCATCCTCGGCAAGGCTCTTCCAATGGGCCGAGCCTGTGAACGTTTCGATGATGGAGTAGGATTGCGGTTTGCGCAAACACACGCTCACATACACGCAAGCTGAGGGCCAGAGATCATCATCATCAAGTTGCGCCCATTTGCGCCAACTTGCCCGCCTGCAATTGGCAGCCCGATTAGGGACAACAATGCGCAATGTCGCTATGTCACCCTCGCAGGGGCCAACCCTCGAAACGCGAGACTGGCGGCCGGCCAAAGGCGCAATTTGTTTGCTCCACTCGCCCGCTAGCCAGAAGCGCAAGCTAGGTAGTTGGCACCCGGCACTTCATTCATTGACTCCTGTAACGGTTTTATCGCCACCGCCGCCCCCCCCCCTCAAAGAGGCCCCAAAAGCAACCAAAAGTCCCTCCAAAAGGAGCAAACACAATTGACTTGTCACAGCCACAAGCCGTGGCGCCCGAATTGGGCGAGGATGTGGCGCCGCCAGCGAGAACATCCGCTTTGCTCCCATTCAACAATCAATCATCGATTTTTATCAGCCAGCCAGATCTGTTGGCGCGCGCTTCCAAGTTTGCGCCGGCCAGCTTGGGGCTCGAGGGCGGCCCACTTGGCGGCCGAGCTCGCCGCCGCCGCCCGAACGCGTTGGCCAATTTGCGCCCGACTTGCGGCCAAAAATGGGCGCCAATAATTGAATAAACGCGCCCGCCTAATTCCAAAAATCTGAGCCAAAGGCTGGCCCATCCTCGGTCAAGTCGAGCGAGGCCGAGCAACCCGGCGGCCAAGACTTGCGAGCCCTGCCGGCACAATTATTTGGCTTACGGGCTCCGTTTGCCGCGAGCCTCGTTTGCGGTCGATCAAACCAGGAGAGGCTTTTGCATTTGGCTAGCCGCTGGGCGCGAGCCTACGTGGACTGAATGACAATTTCGCGTTCGCGCAAGCCGGCTCGAGCGAGAGCAACCGGCTGCTCGGCCTAACCGGCCTCGTCCCTAAACCCTGAACACCAAACTGGCCCCCAAGTTCCAAAGTCCCAAAGTCCAGCCCAACTTTGGGCTTGGCCAACGAGTCAAGTTGTGAGTGTGGGTTTAGTTTTAAAACACCGAGCAGCGCTTTCTGTGGCCCAGGAGGGGCGGCCGGCTGGAATCTCGGCCGGGCGAGTCCGGTTGGCAGCAGTGTTTGCAACCACTAAGAGAGATTGATTTGCCAAGGGCAACACAATACAATTTACTCATTGATTTCTCGTTCACTTACCAATTTTATCGCCGCCACCGATAGGCGGGCAGTTGGAAATTCCGCGCCATTTGCATACCAATCGATCTACATATGCAATTTGTCATCGCGCTCGCCCCTAATTCAGCCCTAATTCACCCCCACTGATTGCGCGCCTCCAAGTAGCCAGGTAGCCGAGCGGCCAGGTAGCCAAGCGGCCAGGTAGCCGTCCAAGCGCGAGAGTGAGCCGCCGGCGCAGAAGCGCGCTCGCCTGTATCAGTTTACACGCGCGGCCAAAACCGGGCCCTCCTAATAAAGTGGCTCCTTGGCCTTGTCGGCGGGCGGCCGACTCGCCGCCTGTTTGCTCGCCGCTCGCTCCGCAAAACTTAACCTAAAACCCAACCCCTAACACTTGGTTTCGGGAGCCTTGAAAGCGCTCGCTCGGCCGAAGCACAAGCGCTCACCTCTTGTTTGTTCTCTGGATCTTGAAACTCGTGTTTGCCAAACTCGGCTCTCCATTGGCTCGCGCTCCTGTTAATCTGGAGCAGCTCTCGCCTCAGGTATCAAACGAGCGCTCTGGGAACCCGAAGCAAGAGCAAGAGCAAATGCAAGAACGAGCCCACGAGCAAGCCTCTGCAGCCGCGAGCAAACCAGTTAGGTCTTAACTGGACCCATCAACCCACCAAAGGCGGGCGCGAAATCTCCAAAAAGCCCTCCAAGTTACCTGTAATGCCATTAGGCTTTTCACTGCGACTGCCGCCAGCGCCGCCAGCCGGCCAAAGGGCGACAGTGGCAGACTGAGTGTCGCCACTAAGCAGCCGAATCAATCAATCTGCGGCAAAGCCCAGGCAGTGGCTCGTTTGCGGATTTGGCCCCCGCCGCTCGAGCTTCCATTCAACAGCCGCCACCTCTCCTCTCCTCCCCCAACTCGAGCCTGGTGCCTTACCTGCCGGCCAACCTGGACCACTTCCCTCCCTCGCGAGGCTCGAGCGAGCGCAGCTCTCTGCGCACCCCCAGCGCCACACCTGACCACTGCGGCCGGCCACTGTTTGTCGGCGGGCCAATTTGTCCGCTGAGCCGCTAATTTTATGCTTAAACGATCCCCAAACGCGAACCCTCCCCTTGGCTCGGCCCTTTGTCACTGAGTCGCCAATGTCTGTGTATGTGTTGACACAAATACACTTCCAAGCGGCCAAGCTGGAGCCTTCTGGAGATTCTTCTCTGGGCGCCGCCTTTGCTTCCGCGGCCAGAGGGCGGCTCATTGTTGGCGAGCGGCAAAGCGAGCGCGTCCCTTGGCCACACTGGAGCAACCAGATCCACTGCTTATTTACCTTTGTCGCTTTTGCTCGGCCGCGCGCGACTTGGCCCACTAATACAATTGCCTTTTGTGCTACCAAATTCTCGCCCATTATTTCGCCACCAGAAATCCGCATTCCAGCTCCAGCGGCTCCGCAAATTCTTCCTTTGGCGGCGCCCGCAACTCCATCCGCCTCCGCCCCCACCTTTGCTGACCTCGAGCGCTCGCGCTCACCTGAGCCCGGCCGACGACACTTGCGGCCAAGCCGGCCAGCTGACGGCTTCACCCTTAATTGTGGGCCCCATCGACGGGCGAGCGCGAAACAATGGAGGGCGGAAATCAAAACAGCGGCGACAACGAGCACAACATCGGGACGAGCGGAGAGCGTGAAGGATTCGCGCGCCCGACAGGCGGATAATGATGTTCCGGCGCTGAAATCGGGAGCCAACCATTAAGTACGCTAATTGTGGCAGGCAAAACATAACACAATCCGTGTCTGTGTCTGCCTCTGCCGCTGCCTCTGTATCTAGGCGGCGCGCCCATGCGAGCCATTGTGCGCGCTGATCCATTTGCACGCACATTATGGCCTCCAAAGGCGCGAAGGCCCCTCTCGATCTCCTTGCGAGTCCATCGACCCGGCCAAATCCTCTTCCGCCGCCGGCGCGAACAGTGCAGCGCGGCCACTGGATGTGCGCCGAATATCAATGCGCGGCCAGCAAGCGCCAATCAAGCCGCCACTAGAGCCATGATTGGCGCTCGGCGGCGCCAACCAAATCGAGGGCCAAATTTGCGCCCGCTGCTCACGGCGGCCGCAAGTCTTGTGTGTGTGGCCAAAGTGGAGCAGCTGTAAACTGTCAATCAGCCTTTGTACGTGACTTGATTTCCTCGCGCTGGCCGCCGCTCTGGCCCCGCCTGCGCCGGCCGCCAGTGTATCATTGCGCTGGCGCACTGATTGGCCGGCCCGCCCGCTCTCTCTGTCAACAGGCGCTCGCCGCCGCTGAACGTGTTTGCTCTCTCGCTCTGTCGCCCTTAATCACTGGCCAGCAATGCGGCCGCCTCGGCGAGAGTCCGCGCCGAGCGAGCCTATAGCGCCACACTGGAGCCCCGGCTCACCTGGGCCGGCGGTTGGCGGGCGAGCAAGCTCGCCCGCCTGAACGAGCAGCTCGGCGGCCGGGGAGGAGGTCAGAGTCAGCGGAGCCGATCAACTGGGGGGCCAGGAGAGGGATTCTTGAGGCGAGCGGCCGGGCGAGCCGGGGAAGCCAGATGGGGGCGGCCGATAAGGGGCGAGGCCGGCGAGGCTCGATTGCGATCTCGCTCGGCCGCTGACAATGGGCGCCAAGCGTGCGGCCGAGAGGCCGACTTATCTGGCCGGCGCATCAAAGTCAGCGGCTCCGCTTGCGCGCACTCGAGCGCCTGCTTGCGGTCAGCGGCGCTTATAGTCTAGCGGCCACTTGCTGGCCGGCGCTGTCAGCGCTCGCGCGCCCATCGGCCAGCTTGCGGGCTGTTCGCGCGCGAGATCAACACGATGTCAAGCGCGCAGGACCGCAAATGTGGCTCCATTTTGTTTTGTTGTGTCTTGTTTTGCTTTGCTTTGCTTGGCGGCCACATTCGGGCGCTAAGTGGCCGCCGCCGCCGCCGCCTTCTCGTGAGCGGCGGCCAGGCGCAGGGGCGGCCGGCGGCCCATTAGATGGGCCGTTAGCGCGCGTGTGACGCAATGGAAGCTAATGGAAGATTTGCGGCTTCTCAGCGGCGAGCGGCAAAACGCATACGAGCGAGCTGAGTTGCGCACTTTTGTGGACAATAAAAATAATTGATTTTTTATGTTCAACTCTCGCCTCTCGTGACTTTGGCCAGTTTCCGGCGAGCCGGCCCAGGGCGAGCCAATTGGGCGTCCAAGCGAGCGGAAGGAAGCCGCCTCCATTAGCTAGGAGCGGCGCAACAGCCTCTCGGCGCTCGCCGGCCGCCCCTTGGCGAGAGTCGTCGGCGCTCGCCGGCTGCAGAGGGTTCAAGAGTTTGGGCCAAACCAGGCGAAGTTGGCCGCAGCAGCAGCCGCAGCCGCAGCCGCCGCTTGTCAATGGGAGCGGCGCACTTGTGTGCAGCCGGCGCAGGCTAAACGTTCGCCCACTCAACCTTTGGCAAGCGCAACTATTTGCTCCAGCTCAGCTGACAAACAGATGAAATCGGCTGATCAGTTTCTCGCTCGAGCGGCCACTTGTTAGCTAACAGCAGTCTGGCCGCCGTGTTGTTGCCACCATCGGCCAACGACAACGACAACAACAACAACAACAAGTGCAGATCCAGTTGGCTGGCTGGCGGGCGGGCGAAGCGGCGGTGATGGCAACAGGGCTCAACTATGACTAAGGCGACTCGGCTCGGCTCTGCTCGACTAGCTCGCCGCTCTCGCTTTGCGGCTGGCGAGATTGCTCATGGCGCGCAAAACAATAGGGTCGGCGTACATGAGCGCGCCCAGTCCAAGCCCCTTCGTCCCCTGGTGGCGCTGCTCGCTCGTCTTCTTCATCATGAACGCGCAACCTCTCGCTCGGCCCTCGAGATAAAATCTAGCCGCCATTCATGGGACTGGCAAACAGGCGCCAGCCAAAACAGATGCGACGCAGATAAATTGATCAAGATGGTCGCTCTTCCTCCTCTAGCGCCGCCGCCGCTGCTGCGGCCGCCGAGCAAGCGGAGCCGGCGGCTGGCTCAGCCGTCGGGCCAGCACGGCGCTCGGGCTGGCCGGCCGCGGAGACAGCTCGAGTGCCTTAGCGCCACCTTTCACCAACAAAACAACCGAGCCAAGCGGAGAGAGGAAGAGAAATTTTTTCAACCAAAACTGATACTGGAGCACCAAGTAGCGATTTAAACTAACTGCACCCTCCGCTCGCCGCCGCAGCCGCCACTTGAGAGCCGGGCGGCGCGCGCGACCTCCCCAGTTGCGGCCGCGGCTCGCACACTGCACAGCGGCCATGGTCGCCGGCCACAACAAACAGGTGGCTCTGGTTGCAACGAGCACCAACCGGCCGGACGACAACCAGACGCTGCTGGTCAACCATCATCACTCAAACCAACACCACTTGAACCAAGCCAGCCAACACCAGCAAGCCGACCCCTTCGGCCAGCAACAGTACTCGCTTGGACAGGGCGAGCAGCTCGCCGGCCAACACTACCACAACCAGCAGCAGCAGCAACATCTCAACCAAAACGCCATCGAGCTCCAGTACCTCGAGCAACGGCAGCAACCAGACGGCCAGCTAGTGGGCGCCACCTTCCCAAAGGCCCAGCCGCAGCCCCAACTCCAGCTCAGGCCGGCAGCCGCGAGCGGCCAGATCTCAGTGCTGGCGGCCGGCGGGCAGCCAGCCACCTTCGACTATCCGAGCCAAGCAAACGCGGCCGAGCAGCAGCAGCTCCTAAACCAGCAACAGCAGCAACACCAAGTCAACGGCGGCGACCAGTACGCGCTCGCCGAGGCCACGCAACTCTTCGCCTTCGGCTACCCCAACCAAGCCGACCAGCAGCTGGCCCCGACCGCCGCCCTCAACCAACACTTCCTCCCCTCAACCTCGAGCGCCTCTTACCTGGTGGCCGGTGAGCCGGGCGCAACCAACCAAACGAATCTGATCCACCACCACCATCAGCAGCAGCAGCAGCAGCTCCAAGTGGCGCGCAAAGTGACGCCGGACGAGGCCGACGAGCAACCGGATCTCAGCTTGGCTCTGCTCGCGAGCCATGGCCAGCCAATGCTGCTCCCTCAGACTCCCATTCCGCTCCCAGCTCCCGTTTCAGTCCCAATTCCAATCCCACTTCCAGCTCCAAATCCGAACGCCAACCAAAACCCAAATCCCGACCTGAACCAGAGCGCAAACCAAAGCCGAAACCATAACTTAAGTAGGTAAGTTGGCCTCAGTGGCCTCTCACTTTCAGTCACTCGAGTGTCTGTCATCCATCGAGCGAGTGCGCTTGCTCGCCCCAGAGAGAGAGAGAGAGAGAGGTTCAGTCTGCTTTGTACACAGCACAGGCCAGCTCAACGCAAACTCTCACCTCGATCGACTTTTGACTCTGGCGTCCCAAGCAGCTGGGGCCGGCTCGCCACTGGGATCGCTTTCAGGCGGCTGTTTGCCTAACAAATTCCCGCCCGCCGCCGCCGCCGCAAACTCGACCTCAGCCGAACGGTTTGGCAGCACTGCTCGCCTCTCGAGTGGCCTGCGCGAGTCTCTGGGCCAGAGCGGAAAACAGGCAGCTGGCGCCAGACAAACAGATAGATCTTGTCGGGCGAATTTGTGCGCCAGCGGCGAGTGGGGCGCAAATTTAAGTAGAGCGAAAAGTGGCCGCCACCAAGCAACCTTGGAAGGTATCAAACCAGCTTGAGCTTCCCTTTCAACAAGTCTTCAGCTCAGGTGAGAAAGTTGATCCCCTTTGCTTGCGCTCAGCGCGAGCGGGCTGGCGGCAGGTAAGCGGCGCCTGTTTGCTCGTGTTTACCTGGGCCCGGTTTGAGCGCATAATTGATCGCCGCTAAACTCGGCTGGCGGCGGCGGCGGCGGCGGCCAGACGAGAGCGAGCAAACACAAATCTGGTAATGACTCCGCTCCTCGGCCCGCGCTCTCAGGTGAGGAATGCAGGCTTAGGCTCAAGTATGCGGGGCTGGCGGCTTCCTCAAATGGGCGCCAGCGCCAGACAGTCTGGCACCGGCGCCGTTTTGCCCGTTTTGCGTCCGCCCCCAAGCGATGGGCCGAGGCTGGTTGGCGCCGCTCTTATAGTGCACGGCAGCGCGCTCTGTGTTGCCTCTTGTGTGCGCGCAAAATAACGTGCGCCAACCGGGAGCCCTCCTCTCCTCGCGCACACTCAAAGCGAGTGAAGTGTGTGCGCGCAACGAGGGCCGCGCACGCTCGCTCGCTCTTATAGTGAGCACTCTTGTTCACTATATGAGCACCATTCGCAACGCTACTCGCGCGCGCGCCCCGCTCGCCCAAGGGCTCGTGCGCAGCAACTCATCCGAGAGCGAGAGCGCGCAAAAGGCTCCCCCTCTCTCTCTCTCTCTCTCTCTCTCGTCGCAACTCTTAGGCTGCCACTCGAGGCGAGAGACTCGGTTTGCGCGAGTGCTCCACCGTTTGGGCCGCGACCTGCGCAAGAGCGGCCGCCCCTCCACCAGCCCAAAAGTCCTCGACCAGCCGACTCCTCCAGCTGGCGGCGCCCCTCGCGGCCGCTCACTCTGCACCCAGACGCAAGCTCGAACGTTAGCCGGCCAGCCAGACTCGAGAGCCAGACTCCAAGAGCAGCTAGAGAGTCGCTAGTTAGCGAGCAAGTCCGCTCGCCCGCAAGCTCCTCTCAGCGAGCACCAAGTGTTCCTTGCCAAAAGGCCAGCCAGTTAGACCAAGATGAATCGCAAAAATCGTCAAGCCGTTGAGCTGAAGCGAAACAAGATGCTTTCAAGGAGCCGCCGCCTGGAGCAGGAGGAGCAAGAGGCGGAGGAGGAGGAGGATCAGGGGCGGCAGTTGCGCAACCAGCTTGCTGAAACGCGCAGGTTGATTTGCGAGGATGAGGTGAGCGATCAGGAGGAGAGTGCTGACATTGACGTTGAGCTTGAGGACGAGGAGGTCGAGAGTTTCCGGCGCGACTCGCCCGCAAGCCGGCCAGCAGAGATGGAGGAGCAGAGCAGCGGGCGGCAGCTGAAGTTTAGTGTTTACAACATCCTCAACCTGTCCACCTCTCAGCCGGCAGCAAGCTCGCAGCAACAGCAGCAGCAGCAGCAGCAAGCAGGCCAATCGCGCAAGTTTTGCCCGTTAAAACTGTCGTCGGCCGATGAGTCGCCGCCAAGCTCGCCGGCGAGCTCGCGTTCGAGCGGCTCCAGTGGCTCGCCTCTCTCTTCGCCCTGTCCCGCGCGTTCAGTTTCCGCCGGCTCCTCGATGTGCTCGCGCTCGCCACCGAGCGCCGCGCTGCTCGCCGCTGCCGCCGCCGCCGCCGCCACAAACCAGCGCTTCTCGCCCCAACAGCTGGCCGCCTCCACCGCCCAGCTCATCTCCTCGGCCGCCTCCTTCCTGCCGCACGGGCGCCTGGCCAAGTTTGGCCAGCCAACTCCAGGCTACTCGCTCGTGGCCGACCACTACCTCAACCAACTTGCCTCCTCCCTCTCGGGCGCCCAGCAAGCGCCGGCCCCCGGCGCAAGCCAAGCGGCGGGCGGCAACCAGCACCGAGCGGCACAACAGTTGCATTCCCACCACCAACACCACCAATCTCCATACCACAACCACAGCCACAGCCACCAGCAGCAGCAGCAGCAGCAGCAGCAGCAGGCGGCCAACCTGCAGCACCACGAACACGAGCACCAGTACCACTTCGGCCACCAGCAGCACCTGCTCGCCGGTTCGGCGGGCGCGCAAATGGGCTCGAGCGGCCACGGCGCAAACAAGAAGCGCAAACGGAGGGTCCTATTCTCAAAGTCGCAGACGACCGAACTGGAGCGCAGGTTCCACCAGCAGCGCTACCTGTCGGCCCCAGAGCGCGAGCACCTCGCCGGCCAGATAAAGCTGACGCCGACGCAAGTTAAAATTTGGTAAGTTTTGCCGAAAGGGGGCCGAAGAGGTTTAGTTTTGCCGCCAATGATAGTGCAAATAGAGAGCTGTGGCCGCCGGAAGCGGCTCACAGAAGCCACCAGCCAGCAGCCGCCGATAACAACAACAACTGTTGGCGGCTGGATTAACATCCGGCCAGATGAGGGCCCGTCGGCGCCCCTTTGCTTGGGGGCCCCGCAAAGCCGGTTTTAAGTCCACACGCAATTCACGCTCCGAGCGATTTAAGCGCAAAGTGCTGACCGCGCCGTCGCACCTCCGCCGGCTTGTTTGCCGCGAATAAACACACAATCCCCAAATTGGGTTGCGCTCGCTAACTCGGAGTGGCCACGGCGACGATGATTAATCATCAACTCTTCACCTCTCTGGCAAAGCGCAACCGCTTCCTGTCCAAACTGGCCGAGTTTCGCGCCTGCAAACTTCAGCCGCCCACAATGATGGTCCACTAACAGACTCGCCCCAAACTCTAGGTTCCAGAATCATAGGTACAAGACGAAGCGGGCGACGCACGATAAGCGGGGCTCCATTTCAATCAGCACGGACGGCCTCTACCACTCGCACCACGGCGCCGGCGACCAGAACGCAGTGGCCGCGGCCGCCGCCCTCAAGCAAGCCCAGCAGCAGCAGCAGTCCAACCATCACAACCACAACCACAACCACCACCACCAGCATCAGCAGCACCTTCACCAGCAGCACCAGCACCATCACCACCTCCAGCATCAGCAGGTTGGTGCGAGCGCGGCGGCCGCGCACCACGCGCACGACCTCCTTGCTGCAACTGTTGCGGCCGCGCAACGCAACCAGGCGGCTGCAGCGGCGGCGGCCGTCGCGGCTCTGAACGCGAGTCCGGCAGCAAACATGATGGGCGGCCAAAACGAGCTCGCCAGCAGCGGCCAGCAAGTGCAGCTTCAGGGCGCAACGGGCGCGGCCGCAACGGCGCCCGGCTCGCTCCTCCCGAGCTCCCTGATGATGCACGAAAAGCACTGGTCGCAGCGAAGCCACTACTGACGCCAGCGCCATCAAGTGTCTCGCAACAAATTGGCCGGACTTGATTGAATGTGAGCCAGAGTTTGGGCGCTTGCAACGGAAGTCAGCGGCGCAACTAGCGCGCCGCTTACATAAATCACTTCCGCTCTGCGTGTGCTCTCTCTCTCTCTCTCTTCCGCGAGCGCTCGTTTACTGCGCAATGGCCAATCCAAATGGGCCGACGATTGATCTCAACTTAACTAGACTAAACTCAACTCAACTCAACTCAACCAAACTGAACTCAGCCCGGCTAAACTCGATTGGAGCAAACTAGACTAGACTAGACTGGACTGGACCGGACTGGACTGGGCCAACCCAAAGCAGAGGGGCCCAAACTGTACTGTAAATCTCAACTGGGGTTAATCTTTAGGAAACAAATTGTTACATATGTATTTGGGGAGCTTAGTGGCGCGGATTGGGGAAAAAACCCCGAATGGCAACGCGCGCCCAGCTGGCGAGGGGGTCTTTGGGGCGGGGCGAAAGTTGGCCAACTTGATTACAAGTGAGTGAGGCAAGGATTTGGCCGCTGCTGGCCGGCTGGATTAGCGCCTCCACTTGCAGCGTTCGGTTGGCGGCGCCAATCGAGAGAGAGAGAGAGAGAGAGATGCGCGCGCAATATCCGGCCGCCTCCGCGCGCATCAACTAAGTTGGGAAACAACTTTGGCAGCTTTGAGCCCGCGTGACTTGTAACGACAGAAGTGAATTAAATTAAATTCAAACGCCCGTCTGGCCGCTTGAGCGCGCTTAAGAGCAAGTCGGCGGCGGCGACGACGACGACAACAACAAACAGGAAGTGTCGGTTCCACTCTGACTGTGCGCGCGCTTCCCCCCAAGCAGCGGGCAAGTGGTGCCCGATTGGCGGGACAAATTGAGGCCACTCTCTGCTCTGCTCTACTCTACTATGCTTTACTGTGCTCGTCGCGCCTCTCCCGGCGTCCAGGTATTCTCTGCTGCTCCACTGCTGCGCCAACCAACTCCGAGGGGCGCTGCCAAATGGGCCATGGGCGCCAACGAGAGCGCCGGAGTGAATTATGGTTAGTTCAGTTGGGCGAAAGCAAAATTCAAGGCGTGAATTGGGCGCCAGATGAGGAGAGTGAGAGGGGGGAATGAGTGTTCGAAGGTAAAGGCGAGCGAGCAGGAAGCTTGTCCATCCATTATCCTGTCTCGCGCTCGTCGCTTCCAGCAACCAAATAGCCGTATAATGGCTGTATAATGGGCCCAGCCAAGCGGGCGCCCAGAGAGTGTCGTCACCCCAAAAGTTGACACCTTTCGGCTCAGTTTGCGCCCACAGAGTTTGCAAGAATTTTTCCAAATTCAATTGTGCGCCAAAATAAATACAGCGCATTCATTAGGGCAGCGGCGGCGGCAATCGCGGATGGCATTGTTGTCTGCGCGCTCCTGTTGTTGCTATTGGCTGCTGTCTGCGCCTATAGGCCCATTAGTTGGAGCCAGCGCAAACCATCTATCACTCTGGTTGGCATTGAATTTGCAATTGCGCTCGCCCCATTCAAGCGGGCAGCTCAAATTCAATCAAACCAACAACAACACAACTCGCGCCCTCCACTCGCCAATCTGGCTGCACAGTTTGCGCGCTCCTCTCGCTGTTTTGACACTGGCTCCAGTTGCGCTTCCTGTTCTATAAGTGGCCGCAAGCGGCCACTCTCAAGCTCGCGAGCCAGTCCAAAGGTGAGCAGCTCGGCACGGCGCGGCCTGCGAGCAGCTGCCACCGGCTCAGGCTGCTCGACAAAGCGCCTCATTCTTTGGACTCAATCGGAGGGGCTTTGCGCCGGGAGGGCCACTCTCAGTCTGGTTTGCAACCGGCGCTTAGTGTCGCCTCCTCTCTCTCTCTCTCTATCGCTCGCTCTGATCCACGATTTGCCGGCCCCAAAACTCCGGTTCAAATTGGGCGAGAGAGGTTCAATTGGATTAGTGTCGCTCCTGCTCCAGTTTAGTGGCGCAAATGATTGAGATGCTCTCAAATGATGTCCAACACTCAGCTGCCAGGCTTTTGCCAACTTTGCCATGTATTCATAATCATCTCAAGTTCACTAAACCCGCCGCCGCCGCCGCCGTCGCGCTGATTTATTAGCCGGCGCTCGGGAGCTCGACAATCAACGGTGAGCGCGAGTGGCTCTCGTTCGAGTGTCGCCAGCTATAAATAATAATACTAATATCGCCACTCTGCCAACCTGGGCCGGCGGGCGCACTTGAGCTCGGCGGCCCCTTTGCGCACTCGCGGGCCAACAACGAATTGGGCGGCAGGCCGGCCGGCCGGCCAATGGATGGATATGCAGCCAGCCATTGGACAGCTATTTTATTGAGTGCTGCTGACAGGATGTCGGAGGAGAGGACTGCGCGAGCGGGCGGCCAATTCCATTAAATCGAGCAACCAGTTGATCGCGCCCTATAAGCAATGGAGCGTGCGCGCCATTGCTTGAACGGCCGCGGCAAAGCAAATGAGCTCGCACCATTTAACCGCCCATTGTAAGCGGGCCTCCCTTTTGGGCGCACAAAATTACTACTTTACGACGACGACGAAGCCGACAAATCAACACCATTTGCTGCCTGTCCGCCCGCTGACTCCTCTCCGATCCTCTCCCTTTAAAGCAACAAATTGTTTCCCTTTAAAGGGAAACTAAATATGTAAATTAGGCCGCAGGAGAAGGCAGTGGCAGTTGAGCGCTCTCGATTACTTTGCGCCGGTTGCATTTGATCAAATCAAGACGCCAGCTTGGCCGCCACCAATTTGCGCAAACTGATCCCGTCTGACTCGACCAAACTCGACCCAACTTGAGGCCCAAGCGGCGCTCCATATTGGCCGCCAAACCGCCCATTGCTCGCCCACACCCTTGGCTTGGCCGTCGGCCCGTCGGTCTCTCGGCCAGCCAGCCAGCCAAGCGGCAGGGAAAACAGGGCGAGATTGGCCAGATTGGAGGCAACGTGTAAACTTACTGGGCTGGAAAGAGAGCAAACCAATTGGGCCGGCCTGCTCACTCCCCAATTCAATTATGTCCCACCAAGCGGACGCGGCCCCAAATTAGCGCGCCCATGCTGGCCCCTGCGCCAGAAAACAGTGGGCGCGCGAGAGCCAAGGTCCTCTAGAGCGGCGAGTTCAACCCCGCGCTGAGCTGAACATTAAACGCGCCAACCTGAGGAGCCCCAGCGAGGTTGGCCTCTGCGCCATCTATCATTGTCGCCGACTTGCGCGCGCGCGCCCGCCTGCGTTGGACTCGCTCGCGGCCTCACTGGCGCGCGCACGAGGGGGAGCCGGCTTCACACGTGTTGATCTCGGCGCCCCCCGCGGCTTCCGCCCCAAGCCGGCGCCATGAAGCGGCGCTGGCTGCTCGATGATATATGAATTAGGCGCAAACTGGCCGAGGGCTGGCCATGGGAGCCAGTTGGGCGGCCAGCTGACGAGGCGCCAGCGACACCGGCCCTCTGGCGGCGGGCGCAAATTAGCCCAACCCGTGGAGCCAAGTTGGTTGGTGGCGACCTGCTGATCCAGACGAGCGCTAAATTTGATTAAGCCGGACTGGAGCGACCGGCGCTCGAATTGCGCCCGCCGAGAGCTGCCGGCTGCCAGTTACATTATTGGCTCCTCCTTCCCTCGTAAGCAACAAAACGAGGGCTAGCCGAACGCGGCGGGGGAGCGACAAACGGGAGCAAAATCAAGCGGCCACTCTGCTCGCTGCTCCCTTTGCCCTCGATGGCCAAATGGGAGCGAAAATTTTCAACACCTCTCAACTCTATGGCTCTGCGGCACATCTGTGGAATCCCCATTGGGCTCTCCTCTCGTTGACAATCGTGATGTATTGGGCACATTTCGAGGGCTGAATTGGCGCCGCCTATCAGTTCAACTTGCAATCTCTCCAAATCTCTTACAGTCATCTTTGGGTTAACCTTTCGCCACTCGACACCAGTAGAAAGGCCAAGGGGGCCCCATTGACTCTATGCAAACAAACAAGACCCCATGCGAGATGGGCTAACTTGTAATGAAAATGAAAATAAAAATCATCACGGGCTATCCATGAACGTAAAATGTATGTGACAGAGGGCCCACGATGGAAAGATTAAAGTTTTTGATGAACTTTGTGCGCTGAACTCTGTGGATTCAATCCGTTGGACTGTGTTACTTTGAAAATTGCGCCATCGTGTGGCGCTACATTTCATTGGTCAGGATTGTTTTTGCGAGGAGAAACAAATGTATTAGAGGAGAAGAATTAGAAGAAATAATAAAGGCAACTCTACCACCATTATCATCACTATTAGGATTCAAACCAAATTCACAAGTATTTATTATTATTATTATATTATAAAATTAGAACCTGGACCCTGAACTTTGAGAGTTCTAAAGACCCCTGACCAACCAAGTGGCCACTTCTCACCGAACCAAACCAATCCCCCCGACTGTAATTATTGTCTAATACTACTATCACCATACAACCATTGCTACTACCACTAATATCCCCCTAGTCACTGAACTAGTTAAACAAGAGAAACAAGCAACGAATATTATTTAATGAAACAAGTACCAATCATCTGTCCAGGACACACACGACCAGTGGTCGATTTAGCTTTCAGCAAATTTACCGCTAACAATGATTATCTGCTGATATCGGCTTGCAAAGATGGAAAGCCAATATTGAGACAAGGTGATACAGGCGATTGGATAGGAACATTCGAGGGCCACAAGGGTGCCGTTTGGGGCGTGGCCCTGACTGATGATGGAACGATAGCTGCTAGTGGCTCGGCCGACTTTGAAGCGAAAATATGGGATACGAATCATGGATCAGTGATACATTCGTTTGTTTGTAAGCACATCGTGCGAAGTGTCCATTTTGGTTTCATGTCAGATCGTCTCCTGGCGGCCGGCAACGAAAAGTCAGCAAGAATCTTTGATCTCAATAATTATGATGCAACACCCATTGAATATTTTGGTCATACTGGATCAATCCGTCAAGCTCTGTTCTACGACAATGACAAGCGATTTGTCACTGCCTCGGAGGACAAAACAGTACGATTTTGGGATGCCTTGTCTGGTTTAGAGGCAAAGCGGGTCGAATTTAAACAGACACCGGTCAGTATGGAACTGTCACACAACAAGTCCGTCCTAACCATATGTTATGGAAACAAGGTATCCTTTTGGAACGTAGCAACTGCACAATTAATCAAGGAATTCGAGATGCCCACTCAAATTCTATCGGCTTCGATGCACCCTGACAATCTTGTTTTCATTTGCGGTGGCGACGATTTCAAGATGTACAAGTGTGATTTCGCGACAGGAGCTAAGTTAGGTAAGTTTTCTCTACTTTGACCCTTTCCGATTTTTGCCTCTGAGTGAGATTCTAACCTAATCACCGCCACATCTCTTCAACAGAGTCATTTAAAGGACATTTTGGGCCAGTGCATACAGTTCGATTTTCACCCGATGGAGAGATATATGCCAGTGGCAGCGAAGACGGAACAGTAAGATTGTGGCAAACAACCATCGGTAAGACATATGGACTTTGGACTGTTGTCTTGCCCGAGGATCAGAATATGCGTTAAAATTGATGAGATTGGCAACAGAATAAACAACAAAAGACCTCTAGGAAGCATAAAGCAACTGTGTTGAAATCAAGCCTTTTTGATTACAGCATCAACTCAATCGAGTATTTATACAATGATCGGTTCGGTATATTTGTTTAAACACTTATCTTTCATTTTCTAACTAGAGAGCGGCTGTCCACAGTGCACAATTAGCCCTCGATTTGGAATTTACAAACTCTCTGATCTTCTCGGTGCAAAGCAATATGAGGGTGATGGTCTTTGTGAGTGAATAAGTCAATCTGGAACTGTTTCAAAACATAAGATCCTTGGATAAGTTTATTCTTGACTATAGAATTAATAGTTTGCACAATATCGAACACAATTAGTGAGAGGTTAATATCAAAGCTATAATCAGACCGTATAGACCCAACACTTCGGCGAAAATCAATATAAGAATCATACCAACAAATAACCTAGGTTGCTGAGCTATACCTCTAACGCCTGCATCACCGACCACACCAATGGCAAATCCTGCAGCTAAACCAGACAATCCAACTGAGAGACCTGCTCCTAGATGTAGAAAACCTTGGTACAACTTGTATTCTGGTGGCGATCTAATATTATTGGAAATAACAGCGGCAACCACTAATCCATAAATGGCAATAATACCGGCCATAACTACTGGAATGATGGACTGGTTGACAAGCTCGGGCCTCATGACAGCCATTGCAGCAATGCCTGATCCTGATTTGGCTGTTCCATAGGCGGCTCCGAGCGAGGAAAAGATGACAGCTGACGCTGCGCCCATGACACCAAAGAATGGGCCATATATGGGTCCAGTTTCCCAGGCTGATGATTCTGCCATTTTGTGTATATGTGATTAGTGTTGCTTTAGTTGGATAAGTTTAGGTTAATACTGTTGACGATAAATACGGGATCCTTGCGAGGCCTTCAAGAGCTTTAGTTAAAGATCATTTGTACTTGCGTCGCTTAATATTAATAATAATCGTCGGGCGAGGATAGTTTGGCGGTAGGTGAATTTTGGCTGAATAATTGAGGAGAAGTAGAAGGAGGAGGAGGTGGAGGAAGGAGAATAATAATAAACAGATTGTAGAATGCAGCGAAGGACAATGTGTTAGGGTCGAACATTTGAGGCAATGATCGAGCAATTGGAAAAGTGAACAAGAGCGATGAAGGTTTTTCGCCATGCAGTCACTCGCCCTGTGCCCCTCGGCCGCCCTCGCTCTCGAGATAGCGCTCGCTCCCTGGAGCTGGAGCCGCAGCTGCCGTTGGACGGCGAACCCATCGTATTTGCACACAGACTCACACTCAAACACACTCTCGCCAGGCTCGAGCACAACGCCGCCGCCGCCGCCAGCAGCAGCAGCGGCCGCCTCTGCCATCGACGACGCATGCACCATAGGCTCTGTCTACCGCGTAGCGCCAACGTCCAAAAATGAGAGCACTCTCGTATTTAAGTCTCGCCCAGCTCGCTTGGAAGCTTGCGAGCAAGCCGGCTTGCCTAGCGGCGGCGGCGGCGGTAGCTAGCCGGCTCTAGCCAGGCCTAGCTCCTACACTCGGCCGCTCTCCTGTCCTGTGCGCGTAGACCAACTTTGCGCCTAGCACTCGGCCGCCTGTCAGCTGGCTCGCCAACTGCAGGCCGGCCCCGCAGGCAAGCGGGAGCCGTGGGGGTCGTAGGCCGGCCACCAATTGGCGCCATGGTGGGCGGCGATTGCGCAATTTCCTAGCCCCTAAATGCACAGGTTCCAGCACCGAACCTGCGCCACCACTAGCCGCCCGATTGGAGGCAGCGCAAAAGCATCCGCATTGGCGTCACCGAGCTGCGGGACGGGCGCGAGGGGCGTGCCGCTCTCGCCCGCCTGCCCGCCAGAGCATCAGCTGAGCCCTCCTCTCTTGAATACGATCCAGTTCCTCTGGAGCCAGCCGAGCAACACGCCCCCTTCGCTGCTGGATCCGCCATAAACTGCGGCACGATTGTGTGCGGCCACGCGGTAGTCTCGTTGTCCTTCACTCTGCGTCCCACAAACACAGCTCGAGGCTCGGAGCTGTTCCAGAACAAGTGAAACTTGGCTCGCGCACATTGGCGTGCGCGATGGCATTGGCAATGGGCTTCTGGGAGCGATCGCGCAAGGGGCGCTCAGCTCGCTCGCTCAGGCGACCGCTTCCTTGGCTGCAGACTCGAAGTGCGAGCCCAACTTAGAGGGGACAACCGAGGCGAAGGGATCAGAAGTCCTTTAGTCTAAAACTCTCGGCTTCATTTACAATCTCTCGCTTGTGCAGCCACAAGTCTGGTAAAATATTCTAGTTTTGAAGAGCACCATCTCGCTCGAAGCAGAAGCTACGCAAAAGTTAAACTAAAAGCGGCAAGAACAATGTCGACAGCAACCGGAGGAGCTCACGTTGGTATCAACGGATTTGGGCGCATTGGTAGGCTTGTGCTGCGCCAATGTATCGCCAAGGGCCTCCAAGTGAACGCCATCAACGACCCATTCATTGACCTAGACTACATGGTCTACATGGTCAAGTACGACTCAACGCACGGCAAGTTCAAGGGCGAAGTTAGCACCAAGAACGGAATGCTCGTGGTGAACGGAAAGGAGATTCACGTTTTCCAAGAGCGCGATCCAACCGCAATTCCGTGGGCCAAGTCAGGCGCTGAGTACGTTGTTGAATCGACTGGCGTTTTTACGACCACCGAGAAAGCTAGCGCCCACTTGAACGGCGGCGCCAAGAAGGTGGTCATATCGGCGCCCTCGGCCGACGCGCCCATGTACGTGATGGGCGTCAATCATGAATCATACAATCCAAGCGTAAACGTTGTCTCAAACGCCTCCTGCACAACCAACTGCTTGGCCCCGCTGGCAAAGGTTATAAACGACACATTTGGCATTGAGCAGGGCTTGATGACCACTGTCCACGCTGTCACCGCCACCCAAAAGACGGTCGACGGTCCAAGCGGCAAGTTGTGGCGAGATGGTCGTGGCGCAGCTCAAAACATTATCCCGGCTTCAACGGGCGCTGCAAAGGCTGTTGGAAAGGTTATACCCGAGTTGAACGGCAAGCTAACTGGTATGGCATTCCGAGTTCCAGTGCCTGATGTTTCTGTAGTTGATCTTACGTGCACCCTAAAGAACGATGCCACCTATGATCAGATCAAGGAGGCAGTCAAGAAAGCGAGCGAAAGTGCCCAGTACAAGGGCATACTTGGCTACACCGACGAGGAGGTCGTCTCGAGTGATTTTATCGGCGACACTCATAGCTCCATCTTCGATGCTAAGGCTGGCATTCAACTCAGCAAGCGATTTGTTAAGCTTGTCTCCTGGTATGATAACGAATACGGCTACAGCGCCAGGGTGGCTGATCTAATCACCTACATGCACTCGCGCGATCAGTCCAGCTAGAATCTTATATTTGTTTGTGGGGTGACCCATGGGGTGCCAATGCGGTAACATGTTGGCGGCTTTATAATATTTGTAGATGTTTGGTTTAAATAAAAACTTGAGCAATACCTAATTCGTGGCCGACATCATCACTCCTGAGACGCGATTGGTTGTGCTCGCTTTCGCCACATTCCACCATGCGCGAGTGTCAGCTGTTTCACCTACGAATTCGCTACAACTTGGGATGCAAATTGCATCTAGCAGTCTTGCTAGTCGTCCTATCTCCTCCTGAATCGTCGCTGGCAAGCTGAGCATGTCATTAAGGTATTTTTCATCATATGTTATTTGGACAATCAATTCAGATGGATCGGACGGCAGAATTCGAGGCTCTGACTGCCACTCGGGGAAGTCCGAGACCTAAACAGTTCACACCTTTGGACGATACCACTAGTCTCGTGACGAAAATCAATAAAATGAAGTCTCATATAAGCAAATATGGGCACGACTATCTTGATACGTATGGCTGCTTACCTGGTGCATCCATCATGACCGAGGAAAGGCGCAACAAATTGGATCAAGATGTCGATGAGTTCATTGAGATTTGCAATGAGAAAATACAAATCCTTAGGTCCGAAATAAGGTTAGGCACAAAATCTAATCAAGTTATCGAATGCAGGGAGGAGGTTATAAAGATAGTTCAGCGAATATTGAATGATTTCTTTAGCCATTATAATCAACTTCGTATGACCAAGATAAAGAGGGATTTTGAAAAAGGAATGTTTGATAGGATTGAAAGCGCAACAGGAAATTTGGACCTTAAAAAGGATCATGAGTCTCTTAGTAGTGATATAAACTTAGAGTCAATTAGGGATATCTCCTCTGAGGTAACGAAGAAGGAAAACTCAATAGCTACCCAAGTTTCAAACTCATCCTTCAGTTTTGACGAATGTCAACACCAATCCATGATTGCAGCTGAGCACAATACCTCGATAAGCCCCGATGAAATACAGATGCTTGCATTGGAAAACTCCCAGATACATGACGAGCTGATGACATTCAACGACGAGGTTAAGTTGATAGGAAAGAAGATTGTGCAAATTTCGAAGCTTCAGGAATTATTTACGGAAAAGGTTATGGAGCAGGAGGTGGAGTTAAACAATCTTCACGAGACCGCAATACGATCAAGTGAGAACGTCCGTGAGGGCAATGACTTAATTCGTGATGCAATGATGAAAAACGCCAGTACCCGAGTTTTCATCTTGTTTTACATTATAACACTAGGTTTCACTATTCTCTTCCTCGACTGGTATAATCCATGAGTTTGTTCTACTCCTAATGATAGAGTTGAACTCCTGTTTTCGGCTTCAATATCAATATTCTCACCCCCTATTCCAATCGCATTAAGTGAATAAAACTCGTTCAGCCCACTAATTGATTGATACTCATAGCAGAACATTCAACGAGAATGTACGGTATGCATTTATTGGCCGCCTGGGACAGGCCTACTGTTCATCACATCCATCACTGAGGCCCTGAAACACAATCTCGCGCGATCACGCAGCGAAGAGCTCGTGCACGATCTCCCTCGTAAACTGACCTCATAAGCCTTCCGGGTACGGATACGAGATGCATATCGGCGGAACTATCTTTGCACACAGTTTATTGTGTTTTGGTGCAGTTGAAGAGATCCCATCCTTCATACAACTATGGGAACCCTTTGATTCCAAACATTATGTTGCTCGAGTATAAACCCTTTCACCATCATTTCTCATCTAGGCCATCCGACCAAACCGTAAATCAATTTATCAAGAAGCTGGAATCTCGACTAGAATTGGGCACATCCACATATTTACACTTGTTCGAAATCGAACAATCGAGACAAATCTAAAGTGATGTTCACCTCGAGAATATAATGGAAAATTTGTTAAATTGTTTACATGATACGTTCAAATTGAATCTTATTTACACATTGATTATATTAACCGCTGCCGACAGTTTAAACTTGAATGATCCTAGAGAAATCATTATTCGTCTTCTATTCAATCGTAACTTATCCTCAATGGACTCAATGTCGCCGGATACAGCTGTGAGTTACGCTCTAACGGAAGGCTCCAAGCCGAGTCTCCTGATTAGGATGGCCAAAAGGCTGGCACTATATTCCGATAGCTTTATTGTATATATACAAAGTCAATTCTACGAGCACACCGCCACCTCGATTGCGTCTTTTAGCGTCTTGATAATAGTAGTATCGATAATCTGCTGCTTCATAATTAGCTTAATGCGCGAAGAGGAACGCAAGATTAAAGAGCAATACAAGAAGTTGAACACAGGTAGCTCGCAAAGCTTCATAGTGGCTGACGGGCATACAAAAACAAGAGACAGCAATATATCAAGACTTCTAATTCCAGGAAGTCGCAACATGAATGAAAATACCACTCAAGCAGTTATTCGTTCCGACTCGCATAAGTTACACGTGATTGAGCTCAGAAGAGAGACTTATTTCGGTTTGGTTCGCTTGCTGAAACCTGGATGCCGAACCATCGTTTTATTATGCGACACCCAATCTAGGCTAAAATTACTGACCAAGTTCTACCAATGCATCTATCCGTACAGAAAAAACAAGACATTGCAATTCGCCTTCCTGCTGATTGAGAAAAACATCGGCTGGTACAGAGACCTTCTAAAGTTAGCCCTGAATGAAAAACGTGATCTGAATATAAACCCGATCAACTGCATTGGAACTGTTTTGGTGTTGAACGGTTTCAAGAAATACTTCTCCGTCTATCATGCAAGCGATTCCAGATGTGATCCAGACGAACCGTACATCTTGCTTGAAGAGTCCCTGTTAGATAACTTAGCGGAATGGCTCGAGCGACTTTTTGGAGGTAAGGCAAGTCGGTATTACGTAAAGTATTGGCCTGATCAGATGAGATAACGATATTAATATGGAGCAAAGACAAGTAAGCCAGGGTCATGTGGATAGAGGAAAGAACTGTATTGGTACTGTCATACTTTTCACGGCTTTTCCATTTCGATACAGTCTTAAACATCGCATCCTCGTACGGGATGAGACAAGGGTTTGATCGATCGCTTGTGCACATCTCTGGATAGAGCTTTCCGCATGTCGAATGCATCTTCATCTGGATCACCAGAATAATAATCTAACACTCGCCTATACACACTATAGCCAAGCCGTTCATACATGGTCATTGCGACGTGATTGGATTGACGCACGAATAAATCAACGAAATAAGCTTGTTTCCTCTCAGATACGTTCTCAAGTTCTGTCATTAATTTATCGGCTAAATTTGTTCTTCTATAGATGCTTGCAACCGTTAGAGAAGTCACATGTCCGTGCCAATTTTCACCATCGCCCTCTACCTTGCCCATGATATAGCCCATCATATCTCCATTGGGATGCTCACCAACGATGAAATAGTCGGGCCATCTGACCAGGTAATGTAAATAGAATGTCAATCCATAGGTTTCAGTCAGAGGGTCGAGATTACTGTATTGTGGTAGAGAAACATGTTAGAGAAACTAAACCGACAAGCTAACGATAAATGTGATCCTACAAATTCACTTACACTTCGTTGAGCCCGAACAAGTCGTCACAACTAAATGGCCTCAAATTGGTCATATTTAAATATTACACCTTAAAGGCAGTCCTCAGTGAGAGTACTTCCTCTTTTGTTAACGGTTTTAGGTGGAATCCAGTCAATTCAGGCTTTCCCTCCAATTCACGTAGACTGTCCACCTTTTCCTTAAGTTCGTCACGTAACTTCTCAATTCCTTTATCTATATGATATTGATCCTCGACGATTAAATTCCTAGTTTCGTTGTTGTTCAACCTTATAAACATATCACCAACACAGACCCAGTGTTTTCTTGTTGGGTTTGCGTTATTACGCTGCTGCTCCCTGAGACAGTTCAAGGCTTCCCTAGTTTTGTGTCGCTTGGCATCTAAGTTGACTATTTGCTGCTTCGTATCAATAACCTCATCTGCTTTCAGTTCTATTTTAGTCAGCAGTTTGGTCAACTCATCCATAGTATTGAATAATGATCATTTTGATTGCTGATCGTGATTGAATTGATTTTAATTTAGTAGTCTGAATGAAGTTATCATGTGTTGCGAAGCTTGTCAACAGAGAGGAGCTGGTTCTTCTTTCGTTTATCTGACTGATAGTTATTCCAGGCTAAGTCAGGGGCAAGACACCTTGACTTAGATGTGGATGAAGTCAAGTCGCCACGATTTTGGGCCAAAATTTTTGGCGATGCGATCAGTCGATTTTTGGTCAGCTGCACATCGGCATGGCCATCGCTCGCAGCGCACATCAAACCCTATCGCCAGGCTCGCCATAGGTGCGTTTGCAGTTGCAATTGCTTGGCAAGCGGTAATCGCGCAAGCATCGAATCTTTCAACACGTGCGTTTCGCCCAGCAAATTCTGCCTCCAAATTCTCCACTCCGCCCCAAAAGTGCCTCACCACTCTTGAGCTCCCGAGTGATTCAAACCCTCCCATAATAGCCACCTCCGAATGAGCTCCATACACAATTAGAACCAGAACTGTTCAGTCTAGACCATGTCTACTCCCCCAGGCACAGAGGATGCCGTGGCTGCTGCAAGACGCAAACACATTTTTACCAAGTTCGCCCAACTCAATGTCCGGGATCGCCAACGCCGCCTGCTCCCCTTAGAGGAGAACAGCAGCGAGACAGGCACACACCAATGGTTGACAGGCAGTCAGAAATCAAAGTATGACCAGGATGAGATGGCATACACTATCCCTTACAAAGCCGAGTACCAGCTGAACGCGCCAACAAGCAATGCAAACATTCTGACAAATGTCATAGTAGATGAGCCGCAGCCGGGCACCTCTGGAGCTCAGTCTGTGGAGGAGGATGCAACGAGCGTTACTAGCCGCACAACAGAGGCTGATACAGTCTCCAGTCTACCCACAATAAGGGGAAGGCTGAGTGGTCGAAGAGGTAGAGGTCCCCTCTCTTCTAAAAGCTCCGTGATAGACTTTGAACGGACTAGTACTGTCCAACCGCCTTCAGAGATCTCACCAGATGACTATACATCCAACATAAGCATCGAAGAGTTACGAAAAGATTACTTTTCAGGCTACAAAACAAACACTGAACTGCCCATTTACAGTCAGCGAGCGTATCTCATCAACTCCATTAACTCTTATGGTATTGTAATCATCGAAGGGGCAACAGGTTGCGGTAAGACAACACAAATTCCAGCCTACATCTTGGAGGATGCCATCTTAGAGAGAAAGAGTGGACATGCACCAGTCATATACGTTACGCAACCGCGTCGAATTGCAGCCAGAAGTATTGCCCATAGAGTTTGTAGCGAACATGGGTGGTCTGTCGGTTCGATCGTAGGCTTCCAGGTTGGTCTCGAGAAGCGGGTTGGGCCCCAAACAGTGCTAGTCTTTTGCACAGCTGGCGTTCTACTCCAGAAACTCATTCAAGAGAAATCTCTCAAGAGTTTCACCCACATTATTATTGATGAGGCTCACGAGAGAGATGCTGATACCGACCTCTTGATGATGATGATTCGAACCCTAATGCGAAACGAAATGTCGTTCTTCCATCTCATCATTATGTCAGCCACGATGGATGTGTCTAAGCTCAAGGCGTATTTTACTTTCAAGACGAGTTATGGTCATAGGCCTGTTCGAACTCCCTCTATTTGTAAAGTTGGACAGGAGAAGCGGCCCACGAATATTCAGATCATCTACTTTGATAAACTTCGAACAACCTTCCAAGTAGACGAACCGATGCCCACGTTTGATTTGGAATCACCCGATCTCCATGAAGAATGTGTCAATGCTGCAGTCAAGATCATCATCGATGTTATTCCCCACCTCGATACCTTTAGCGAGGCAACAAAGTCTACACTTGTCTTTTTACCCGGTTTGGCAGAAATTAGCAAAATGGATCGTCATTTGAAGGCTGCGCGTGCAAATCTAGAAATAATACCACTGCATTCCTGTATCTCGGTTATTGAGCAACATAGAGTGTTTGAGCCAGGTGCACCAGGCACAAGGAAGGTGATTTTAGCTACCAATATCGCTGAAAGTTCGATTACCGTGCCGGATGTTGGTTTTATAATTGATTTCTGCCTGACAAAATCTCTAAGGAAAGATGAAGTCACCCGTTTCCCTACACTCAAACTCTGCTGGTCAACTGCAGACAAGTGCACCCAGAGAGCTGGTCGAACTGGTCGTTGTTGTCCTGGCAAGGTGTTCAGGATGGTATCAAACATTTTCTTCCAAGAATTCAGTGAGTATGCGGAACCAGAACTTTTAACGGCACCACTGGAGTTATCTGTTCTCAGAGTCAAGAACTTCCAGATGGGTGAGGTGAAAGCCTTGATGGCTGTTGTGCCAGATCCTCCCCCATTCAATGAAATAAGAACCGCAATACTCGAGTTGAAACAGATCGGCGCTCTTTCGTCAACCTATGAAGGGAAACTCAGCGATATAGATGGTGATCTAACTGAGCTGGGTAAAATCATTTCCTTCTTGCCGATAGATGTTCATTTGAGTAAACTGATTGTGGTGGCATCGCTGTTGGATGTACTTGAAGATGCGATCATTGTCGCAGGTTGCCTTTCAACAAATAGAACTGTAGTCAAGCATCTTTATGGAAATTTGCTTGAAAGTTACGATAACAAACTCAACTGGTCTCATGGATCCTACAGCGATTTGATCGTCAGTCTTGATGTTTACAAGGAATACATACACCAAAAAGAGGATCTTAATAAAACTCAAGTTTACCTCGAAAAATTCTGCCATCAAAGGAAGCTGGATGAGAAAAAACTTCATGAGGTCTCATCGCTAGTTGAGGAGATCAAAAACAGACTCCTTAGTGTCAACATACGAGTCTACGATCAACCTAACAGAGTTCGTGACTGCCACGAAGATGAACTAATGTTGAAAATTGCATTCTGCGCCTCGTTTTACCCAAATTACTTTCTGACGCAGCAACTAGATGCTCAAGAAATCAAGAAAGAATTGTGTGGCTTAGACCCAACCAAAACTGTCATTGTTCATAGCATTCCAATCAACCAAGTGCCCCTATATCGAACCCAGATCGTCGACCAGCTGAAGGAAAAAGTGTGTGCTGGTATAGATTTTATCGCCGATTGCTCAAGAGCTTTGTTAGTTCTAAACGACAACAACAAATTGCAGAGAGACGAAGGTCTAATGAGTACCTTGGGTGGTGATGGCGTGATACTACGTACTCAGGAGATTGAGCGGTCCGTTTACATGGCTCTGAAATTGGGTGAGTGTGAGAAATTATGTATCAGGGAGTTCAAAGAAGAGATTGCTCGAGATAGGATGCAATATTACAAAGATGAGAGGGCCAAGATTGAGTCCAACCATACAGGCAGACTCTTACCTGCTTTAACCAAAATAGTCAAGGGTCGAGATGCAGACAACACTAGATTGACTGAAGCAACAAACGAAGAGTATGCTGAGATCTCGGCGCACACCTACTATTTGGAAGTCGCACTTAACGAAAGACAAGACCGACGCGACCTCTCAGAACTCTGGACTCTGGAGGAGAGGGAGGAGGAGAGGTTAAGGTCTATACGCAAATCTAATGGAAAGAACGATCTCGAAGATGAGCCTGAGCACCCAATCTACAAGAGAGAGTATAAGTATCTTGGTGGACCATCGAGTCCCATTCGAATGACCTTCCGGTCTGTTTTAGAGAAATCCAAGGGTTTTGCTGTGGATCTAGACTCCCTCTCAGTCAATTCAATCCTTTTGGATCCTGACTACGAAAAGGATAGGCGACAAATGCTAGTGGCCGCATCGGTATGCCAAACAAGACGTAGCAAAATAATGGCTCGCGACACCACTCTAATGCCAAACATCCGAGGACTGCCCACCCTGATGGCCTTGATGTTCGCACAGTATTACAGGCTTGTATACAATGAGCAGACAAAGTGTATTGCTGGGGCCATCTTTGGCTTGGGCTGGGATGAGGAAGATAAGCCTATCAATAAGCAGTATGAGGTCGAGTTGAGCTTCGATATTCATATAAACAAGGACGATATTGATCTGATTAACAAAGCTCGCCGCAATATATCGGAACTGTTGAGAGGTTTAGAAATATACAACCCTGGCTCACCAAGGGCTCTTTTACAGGAACAACTTAGACAGATCATCCTGACCTTGATCCGAAAACGCCGTTACGGGTTACCGGAAATATCCATCTCAAACGTCAATTGGCAGAATCCTGGCCCAGAATTTGTGAGAGATAAACACAATGTCCCGAAAGAGCAAGTCGAGAAGCTCGAGGAGGGAAGAACTCGTGCATTTTTACCAATCATGGAGGTTACGAGGAGTTACTCTGAACTTGATCTCTTCCTGGCCATACGGAAAAATTTGGATCAACTGGGCAGTATCGCTGCTTGCGAAGAGAGGCCCCCGATAGGTGGAATCAGATGTTTGTTGTGTGGAAGTGGCGGCGGAAGTTTTCTATTCATGCACAACCAGATTGTGAATCATCTCAGTCACGACTCTCACCTCGAAAAGTTACAAGAGTTTGAGATTTTCGAGGAGCGCGCAAGCAGGGGCGCCAGGTAGAGATGTTGAACTGGACGTTGCCGCAATGCTTTCGGACAATTATAAAAACAATTCATCATCAACAATTGTCAACACGCTCAAGAGAGCTGCCAATAAACTGACGAGCCAGCACAACTGGCGAAATTTAATCGATCGTTGTATATTGGGTTTGTGAGGCTTCAGATGAACAATCTGAGCACCACAATAACTAGCTTTGGTATCCTATGGAAGATTCAACAAAATGTCTTGTTCCTGTTTACGTAGACATCATTAGATGGTTTCACCATTTACAGTTAGAAAGGGGAAGAAATATACTGGGAGCACTATTTCAGACGGATGCTGATGCCTCTTAGGCAACTGTTTCCACTATTCTATCATGTACAAGTAGTGACTTCAATCTGGAACCGTTGCTGACCCCAATAGAGTTCAAGTTGAAAAAGGAAAATAAGAAAAAGGTTGAAAGGAGGAAAACCATTTCTAACTGTTGTGGGGAAGTTGTTTCTATCTCCATGTTGCCGCCACCGCCATCGCCGGAGCCAAAGCTGTTGCTGATGATGATCGAGAAGCTTCTCATTCCTTTCGACCAATTTCACAGCAATTGCGCTGTTATATAGTCTGAGCTCAAGGTTATAATAACGGATGGATCGGATTGAAGCGTAGTTGAGCTAGACTTGAGTGGACTGCAGTGAACTGGAGTGGAGTGAGGGAGAGAATAGGAACAAGTTCAGCCAGTCAGGAACTGTCGGAGGCTTGTGGCGGCTAACGGTCGAGTTTACAGCCTTCCTCTTCCTGGAGCTTGTCTGGGCGGCGTTGATATTGTGGTGGTTGTTGTTGCTGCTGCCGCCGCCGCTACTTCTTTGTGGGTCGTTAGTTTGCAGGCTCGAGATTATACAAAAAGAAAAGGAGTTAGATTAGGTCGGAGGGAAAAGCAGCCATCGAAAGAATGGGCAGTCCTCTCGGAGCGCTCGACAGGTAGAGGCTGGCGGTGTGTCGTGGCGGGAGAAGCCTCGCGAGCTCTGGCCATGGCCAGGGCAGCGGTCGATCGGAGTGGCCGGCCGTCCAGTGTGCGTATGTGGATTTGTGCGCTTGTCAAGCTAGCTGGAGAGTTGGCGTTTGGAAGTGGACGAACAACCTCCAGCTAGGAGGCTTGTTCAGTTTTTAGCTCGCAGACTAGACTGATGGGCAGCTGCAAAGCGGCGCCACCGCACTCGGCCGCTGAAGTGGCCGAACTTGAACCTTGCAACAGTTAGATGACCGGCGCCAGGTATGCGTGTGCCCGATGCTGGCACATAACCGGAACACAGGCGGCCTTCGCAAGCTGGGCAAATAAGGAAGAGTTCAGATGGTTCGAGTGACGGCTTTAGCGGCGGAGCTTCAAACCGAAACACTGCTAACGGGATGCAGTGCAGGCGGGCCAAATTTGGCTGCAACATTCAAGGTTAGAGGAAGCAAAAGGAAAGAAACCGAATGAACTGAAATTGGAGCAATGAAACGTATACACACTCACACAAATGCACGCAGCCGCAACAATGCTCGAGCTCTGGCTCTGGAGAGAAGCTTCTCCAATGGTTGCGCAGGGGGAGGGCGGCCGCCACGTTTAGAGCGGCAGGCTTGCAAACTGTTCCATCGAACCCAATAGTTCACTGAGAGCCGGCGGTTACGCAAGCGGCCCGCCGCCAAGGGCCAGGTAAGCGGCGATCGATTCCGATAGGAGTCGGCGGCCATGAGCGGAGAGAAACGAAACCGACTCGCGGGCAAGACGACGAGGGCTGCGACGGTGGACGCAATGGGGAGAGGTTTTGTGCGCGCTGCACCCAGGCTAGCGGCAAAATTTTCTCACACACCCGCTCTGCCTGGCTTACCTGGTTAACCTGAAGCGAGGTTAGGAGGGTTGAGCTCAAGTGGTGCAACAGGAGGGGCCGGCAGAGTTGAACTGGCTGGCGGGCAAACGCGGCGCGCAATCACACATGTCGCGCAAAACGAGCGCCCATCCTGCACAGTTAACCAGGCCGCTGCTCTTCTTGCGCAACCAGCGCGAGGAGTTTGCGCGCATCGGCGCCGCTCGGCCAAGGGCGGAGGCAGCAGAGGCAGCAGCGGCAGCCCTTCGCCGGCTAACCGTTAGGTTTTAAACTGAAAATTGCGTCACAGGAGCGACGCCAGGCTGGACGTCGCGCGCGCTACTCGCCTCCTCTCACAGGACCAACTTCCGTGTGGGGTTCTCACGCTTTTGCGCCGGCCCCAAAGGCTGGCCCAGGCGCCGCCGCCAGCAGCAGACGCTAACCCAAACGCGTTGCCAACCCGCAACAACTCTTCCGGGAGCCAAAGGGTCCTCGCGAGCGGCAGTTGGGGGGTTCTATGGGTTTGGGCCGATTGTTGGCTGCGAGGGGCGAAATTGGGCGCCCGCGGAGAGGCCGCCCAGCCGGAAGCTGGCCGGCTCGAGCGCCTGGATTTGCCATCTGGTGGCTGGCCGATGCTAATTTGTTGCGAGCGGCGCCAACAAAGCAAATCGTAGGCGTCAATTACTCTCGGCGGAAGCGGCGGCGGCGGCGGCGGCAGTGGCGGTGCGGCCGCCAACGGTAGCCGGCGAGCGGCGGGCGCCGCAGTGGCCCAGCAAGCGCGTTCAGTGACATTTAATCAGCTAACTGGGCGCGCTCGCTCCTGCCAGGTGAGCTGCCTCTGCGTGCTGAGTCCAATATTTCAATGGGCCATTGTGTTGGCCAGCGAGCGGCCACCGATGGCCGGCAATTTGCACGCGCGGCCATTGAATCCATTCTAGCTGTCAAAATATGGACCAGAATATGATACGACCGATGAGTTTGCGCCTGGAAGCTGCTTTGGCCGCTCAGTTTGCGAGAAAGTGAGCGAGCGGATAAACTGGAGCACGATGCAAAGTCAAGCGGGCATTGTCGCCGCCGCCGCCGCCGCTGCTGCTGCGCCCCCGCCGCCAGCCGACGCGTCCCTTTTACGAGCGTCACGAAGCGGAGCCGTTTGTCTGCCCAGCGGACGCTCAGCTGGCCAGCCGGCCGGCCGGTCGGCTTAATTGGCGCCCGCTCAGCTGGCCCGAGTGGACAGGTGAGGAGAGGAGCTCTCGCTCCTCAGCGCCCGCTAACGAGCTGGGTTTGGCCAACGGGCCGAGCGGACAAACCTCGAATGGAGAGTTCAATTAGCCGGCTGGGGGAGGAGCGAGTTCCTTTTTTGCTTCCTCGGTTGCTCCGGTTTTGGTTCGAAAAGGGAGCAGATAGGCAGATAGGGCTTAATTGCAAGCGACGGGCTGGTCCACGCGCGACAACTCGCCCTGGCGGCTCCATTAATCATTGGAGGCTTGGCCCCAGCGCCTGCACAGGGCACATAATTGGCCGCTCCACTCGGGCCGCCGGCAATCGAAAGTTGCGGCCGCAAGCGCAGGTAAGCTGGCCGGCCTCCTGGCTTTGGGTTTTTGGCGCAGTGAGCGCTACTTGTCGCAGACTGCAGCGCCGCCGCTTTGCGCTCGTCCGCGCGGCCAGGATAATTCAATAATAAAATTTAATGAACCATGCAAATGATTAGCTGGTTGCTGAGGCTGGAAGCTCAGAGGAGGGGACAGAGAGAGCCACTTCCGCGTGGGCGGACCCAACTTCGGCCGGAAGGGGCGGCCCAGGTAAGCTCGCCGGCTTTGGGTTGGCCGCCGGGTTGGCGCCAATCCTAATGCCGCGAGTTCGACAACCCGGCGCCGCTTGGTTTGTTCAGTCCACTCATTAGAGGCGAGCCGCTCCAGGAGGAGGCAGATGTGGCGCCGCGGCCGGTTTGCGCGCCGCTAGTATCGCATTTCGGCCGCTGCATCAATTTGTTTTGCGATTATTGCTAGTTGGCCAAGCCAGGCCAGCCGGGCTAACGGGCCAGTTGGCCCCCTCGGCCCGCCAGCGAGAGTGCGAGCGGGCCAACTGGCGTGATATACTTGCGTACAGCGCCGCGCCACTCTGACGGGCGGCATAAATCATCAACTCTTTGAGCGGCGGGCGGGCCAACTGGCTGGCTGTTGTCGTGCAAAGCGGATCTCCAGCGGGATTATTGTATTGTCACCTTGGATGGGCCAAGGTGAGCGCGGCGCTGCGGCTGCGCGCGCGCACAAGCGTGGGAGGCGGCGAGAGTGGCGGGCCAGCCGGTGGGACTGCGCTCGCTGCCTAGGAGCAGAGGCGGCGGCGGCGGCGGCGCCGTCGCTGGCGCCCAGAAGAATGGAGCGGCGAGAGTGTTGCTTCTCGCGCGAGTTCAACGCCTCCAATTTCCTGCCGCCGCAGCCGCCTGATGTGGGGCAAAACAGGAAATGAGATAGCAGATAATCGCAATTGTTCTAATCCATTTAATTCATTCAGATCGAACGCGGCCGAGTGCGTTTCCGGCCGCCCGCTTGCTGGCCGCCTGGCTGGCTGCTGCTCGTCGCGGCCGCCAAGCAAACATCTGGGGCCCAAAAGTCGCTCGTCTTTGTTCCCCGCCTCAGGTGACTCCTCGGGCGCGCGAAATGAGGAATCACTTCCTGCGCGCCAAGGGGCGAGCAAGGCGCCGGGCGCGGCGAGAGTGTCGTGTCCGGCGCTCGAGTGGCGGCCAGGTTAAGTTGACACGAACATTTGCTCGGCCGCCAATCAATGGCCGATTGATCATCGTCGGGCGTTGCTGTCGGCGGCGAGAGCGCCGCTCAGCTGGCCACTGGCTGGCTGGCTGGCTGAGTTTTGCAATCCGTTTTGCAAACGCAGCTGCCGGCGCCAAGGGCCCACAAGCGGGCCGACTTGGCGCAGGCAGTAAGCGCCAACCTTTGCGCAGTGTCAACAAGCGGCCCAGTGGGAAGTGGCGCCGCCGGTTTGGGCCGCACGTACAGGCGGCAGCTCGGCTTGCCCTGTTGCTCTCGCCGGCATCAGTTTGCGCGCGGTGCAAAAGCTCCTATGGGCAATCCAGCGTCAGTGGAAGCGGCAGAGGCGGCGGCGGCAGCGCGGCCGCCGCCAGCGCAAACGCCAACGCTGAGCCACTATCTCGGCGCTCGGCCGGCTAGCTCGTCGGATGTGCGCTCGCTGTTGGCGCCTGCACGCACGAGGCGGCCGGAATGAAGCTGAAATGGAATCACGTAAACGTTTCATTGTTGGTTGGCCAAGTTCCACTTGTTGATCGGGCGCCTTGTTTACAGTGCGAGCGCCCGAATGCGACTGCGCGCGGCCCGCTGGTGGCGAAACTGGCTCGCGGGCGGGCCGAGCAGCGCTGGCTGGCTGGCTGGCTCGCTTGCTAGCTTACTGGCTCGCTGGCTGGCTTGTAGGCGGCCAGCCCGCCCGCCCGTGAGCAGCCGATCGCTATCGCTTAGTCTCTCCAATCAGACTCATCCGGGCGCTGCGGTGTCATAGTGGCATAGTGTCATTGTGGTGTCATATGATGATGGACGATATTAACACTTTCGATTTCGGCGCCACCAAGCCGGTTGGCTGGTTTGCTCGATGGGCGCTTATCGCACATCTCGCGAGTGGCTGCTGGCGCTAGTGAAAGTATGCGGAGAGCATGCGCGCGCCAGTCTAGCGGCTTGCGCGCAGGTGGCGCGCAGCTCGCGCGTTCGAAGCGCCTCGCGGGCTCGCAAGTGCTGCCGCTCCCCTCCTCTGGCTTGCTCGTGGCCAATTGGAGCAGCGGGAGCCTCTGCGCGCCGCCCACCAATGGCTGGCCGGCCAATGGAGCCGCGCGTTCATGGCCCCTCGCCCGTCCCGTGCAGTCTGAGGGCGAGCCTCGGGAGCTGCCGGCCAGCTACTGGGGCGAGCCGGGCCGAGCGGAGTTCAGTAAACTCGGCTCCAAGCTGATAGTCTGGAGGAGCTGGGCGCGACGACAATTGAGGCTGGCGCACGCAACAGCGAGTTCAAGTTCACTGGCGCCGATTCTCCAATCGCAAGTCCACTTGGCCAGACCGGCGAGCGGCCAGGTGAACCCGTGACGCAAGTTTTGCTGGCGGCGGCATCCTTTCGCCACAAGGCTGGCGAGTTCACTCTGGCCAGACAAGTGGCTTCGCGCTCCGTGTGAGCGGCCGAGCTGGCCGCCGCTGGTTGGTTCCGCGACTGCGGGTCGGCAGGCAGGCGGGCGGGCGGGCAAATGTGCGAGCGCCCGTTCGGGAGTGGCCGCAGTGGCAGCACTGCGCAGCAGTCCCGCCGCTGGTGCCGCCCCCCACTCCAGGCGCCGCCGCCAGACCGCGCCCGCGCTCCTGCGCATCGAAGGCAGCCGAGTTCAATGTCAATGAACTCGCCGGCGTCTCGAACTCGCGAGCGCGTTTGAAAGTTTCTTAGCCCAAGGAGGCGGAGGAAAAAAGTGCAAAAGTATTGTGCGCTGAGGGCGCCCAACTGCAAGTTTCGCCGCCGCCGCCGCTCGAACCATCCAACTTCACTGGCTTCCAGGTTAACGAACCTGCGCGCGCGAGTACTGATGCGGACGCGGTTGCTCCCCTCGGGCCAACCAACCGGCCGCCCGTTCAATGGGAGCCGGCGGCCTCCATGGGGGCGAGTTGGCGGCGCCTGGTTTGCGCGCGGCAACCGGCGGTGTGGCCCCGATGAAACAGCGTGTGAATTACCGTTCCTCCATCCTGTCATTGGCCGGGTGCTCGCGTTGCGCGCGCGTTCCCTCCGCCGCCAATGCCAATACCAATGCCGATGCTGCTGCCGCTGCGGCCCATCGGCGCCACTGGAACGCGTGGTGACGCGCTATCGCAGGTAGAATCTTCGCTGTGTGGGAATGCGCGTAGGAGGTCAGGCTGGTCGCCCCCGCGCACAACCGGCCGCCATGTTGCCGCGGCCTCTTTGCGCCGCTCGCCGCCGGCCAATCTGTCGCGCGAGCTGCCGCCGGCGCCGCCCGCTCTCGTTGCATGCGGCTCCCTCGTTGCCGCCCTGCTTGCGGCCCGGCCAGCGGCAACAGGCAACGAGCGCCCGCGAGTGGGAGTCGCTCTTCCGGCGCGGTGCTCTACTGGCCAGCCGGCCTGTTGAGTAAGCTCGCGGGCAAAGTTGCGCCCACGAGCGCATATGCAACAGCCGAGCCTGGATCCCGTTGCAAGAGTCGCCTTCCGGTTGAGCCGGCGAGCGGAAGCGGCGGCGGCGGC
>ENA-UOVY01000175-UOVY01000175.1-plant-metagenome-genome-assembly--contig:-NODE-175-length-40532-cov-622.419794_pt1 | contig 40532 bp, 26 predicted proteins | sample MGYA00249840_ERZ761561 | MGnify/ENA primary metagenome ERZ761561 (study PRJEB28882, sample SAMN05720143) | plant metagenome | isolation source: Guanajuato, Mexico | place: Mexico:Guanajuato, Mexico...
CCCTCCAGGGAACTTTTGAATAGGGAGCTGTCCTAGTCGTCGTAAACAATCACTCTCGCTCCACAAGGGTTCTACTGGGTGATAACTGACCAATTTAGTGATGGACAAGTTCACCATTGGAACACATTGGCCTGACTCGTGGTCACAAATGAACTCAGATAGAGCGAAACATCGCATGCCAATGCACAGGCCGCCGCTCAAACTTGAATGAATTTGTGTCTTGCAGCTCAAGTTTAACGTTTGCTTTTCGAACACTATTGGCTCATTTCCAGAGAATCGTTTCAGATTAACCACCCCGATAAATACTCACCGTAATGGGTATAGGGGATTACATATGGCCCTTTGAGAGGAAGTTTCATCAGATACCTTGCGCCCGCGAAGCCGCCATCGCTGGCATGTTTGGGGGGGCCGGCCTTGGAGCTCTTACGGTGATTATTAGGAGAGACACTATCCTTGGCGCCAAGGTTATAGTCTACGGGGGAGTTGGAGTATTTTGGGCCACTTTTTTGGCATTACGATATAGGAATAATCGGCAAAAAATTCAGTCAGAAAAATACATCGAGGCCCTCAATACAGGCAAACTAGATTAAAGAATATCAATCTCAAGAGTGATTTTGTTGTTGGGTTCAACAGCCGTGTTATTGAATTAGAATTATATATTTTAATGTAAGAGATTTGAATAAAATCCCATAGCTTAAACATTGTATTCGACAATTACAAGAGGTTTTAATCTTACAGCGATAATATCGATCAGGGGCAGGAATTTTATCTAGCTCCCTCACCAAGCCTGTTAAAGACTGTAGATTTCAATCTCCCTGATTGATGCCTGATGTCAGTTCTCTGGTTTCCTCTCTCTCCTTGGTCCATTTGCCGCATGCCGGGCCTTCTATTTGAGGCTGGCGAGTTAATTGATGAGGATCGTCCGCTGTGTTGATTATTTGACTCTCTGATACTAGTGTGATTCGAAGATTCCAGATTAATTCGGCTCGCGTCCTTTGGACTCACGCCTAATCTAGATTTGACTGATGACACCGCATTGTTTTGTTGCTGCTTTAGGTTTACGTCCAGCCCAAGTCTCTTTTGTGCAGCAGCAATCGCCGAGCTAGGAGGATAGTAGACTGTGAGCGTCTTCTCAGAGAGAGCTCGACTTCTATGGTCGATATTGGGACCAGGTGTTGGGCGAAGACGTTTGGCCAGAGATGTAGAGACTGTCGTAGATGGTCTTTTGTTTGCGTCAACTGTCTCTGAGGTTGAGTTATTGGTTGAAGCGGCCAAGGCTCCGCTAGCAAGACTGACACGACTCTGCACTTTGTTTCCAACTAATGGTGATATGATTGAACTCTGCCTAGCAGGGATAGCTTGTGTTCGAGTCGGTTGATCAGGCTTGATCTGTCTCTGGTTTAATAGTGGGTTGGTAACGCTGTCAGCTAATACTTCAGTCCCTCCATTAAGTTCATTCTGCGTATATAAATTCTTTGCATGCCTAAGGATAGCAATTATGTCGCCCATAGCCTTTATTCCCATGTCCAGAAGTATCTCTTTTGTTATTTCCTTGAGCATATCGATTCGTATTCGATGCTGAGAGAAAGTGACAGCATATTCGTGGGCCACAGAGCTGGGTATGCCGGCGAGGATAAAGAAATTGCTCCATACCGAGTAAGTAGACGAATTTGACGCTATGTTATTGTAGTCATGTTGATTAATCTGCCGATTTATGGCAATCGGGTCCATATTGGCTAGATTGTCTGGGCTAAATATCGATCATTCGGTGTAGTGGTCATCGAATACAAGGATTGCTTGAGACTCAGGCTAACATTATTCGCGAAGATAAGACGCCGCAATGACGCCCGAGCAAGGTTTATTTTGATTTTATCCGCGCACAATGAGGAATCTGTTATTTAAATGTAATTGTACATTTCCATCGAATGGTTCACAGTCCATTGGCGATACACTATAGTGATCAATAATTATATAAAAGTATGTCTCAGCATTGCTCAAATTATGGATATGGCCAGATTATATGGAAGTGAGATGTATCTGTTACAAAAAAAAAGTTCTGGTTTCAGAGATGCTCTAAGCTGGTAAACAAAGCCTGTCAAAGTTGTGCTTGACCGGTCTGTTCCACCAAGATGTCGTAAATTGAAACGGCAATGGCTATTCAGTATAGCAGTCTTATGGCAGAGTCCAATACGGATCAATTGATTTATTCAACCTATTTGCTAGGTTTTTGGACGATTCTGTCACATTCCAATAGTTATAATCTCTCTCCGACCTCCACAACTGATTCGAAAAACAACCTCTCAATGGAAGATTTACAAGCAAATTCTAGTATTCGCTTCTTGACTCGTCGGCCATTATTTCAAATATCCTATCGTTGCTGAACACTTTTGTCGGCAGGACCACTTTCACTAGGTCCTCATTAGATATCTTATCCAGTTTTATATTGACCTCCTTATTCAAACGATTCAATAGATTTCGGAATTCAACTTCCGCTTCGTCAAGATTCGCGGGTTGGATTTTCTCCTGCTCATTTCTATCCTGATCCAGCGATTGCTGCCTATTCAATTGAACCTGGCGAAGTCTCTGTTGTTGCTTAATAGAAACCTGTTGCCTAGCCCATTCGGTCATGGCTTGAAACTTCTTCAGCTCACTGATTTGTAAAGTTTTTCTGGATAACAAAGTTGTAAAAACGGACTCGTATAAATCATAATAATCTTGTTTTGAAAAGAACTCATTTCCGTGAGGATCAATGTACTCGTAGATGGCCTCCAATAGTTGCATTGCTGTTACATAGAAGCAAGAGTTTTGGTATAGAGCATTCATCATCTTGGGGGCGGCGCTCAGTTTCATGTGAGTGTTTGCATGATGGAAACAAGCATGAAGAAGGTCGGGTAGATCGTAGTGCTATTAAAAGTTGCGAGAATGATAGGATGAGAATTCGCATTTTCCAAGCTACCAAAAGATCCCGATTGGAACTTACCTCGGCAGCGCATATGAGACCGGGGATTGTCTCGTACGATAGTTTGCACTGTCCATTGTGTATGTACTCGATTGTTTGTTGGAAAGTCTCGTAATCAAACTCTTTAATTTCGAACTGTTTTGGACACAAGTGCCTTGATTAGTCCAAAATCTTAAAATTAATCCGACATAAGAAGAGAAGATAATTACCTCTCGCTGGGTGAGTTTATCCGCGTCGATTTTCGCAATCTCCTTACAGATGGCCAAACTGTTCAGGTCCACCTTGGTCTTATTCTGGTCAACTTTAATATGCATTGATTCTCCTTTGTAACCTTTAATATTTCCGCTCCATCCAGACCTGTTTGTTCGATTCATCACATATTTAGTATCTTAGTGCTCGATGCCGACTGAATGTGTTCATCGTCCTGAAGCCTACTTACCAGTTTCCGGACACTAAACGATTGAAAGCGTTCTTTATCATTCCGCCTGTTCCACCTCCGCCACTGCCGCCTGCAACACCCCCGCCCGCGGTGCTGGGAACAGTTAAATAGTTTGGCTTTTGGGTGATTGATTTGGACAAATTTGGAAGCATTGACTGTCGTCGTTCTTTTTCACCTGCGTAGTTAGTTTTGGTTGCAAAATGTTCAGGTAAGTTTGCTGAACTGTAAGTCGAAAATTTCCGTTCTAAAATCACATTAGAGTTACCTATTTTCTTCGATGAATCCGTGCCAACGCTACCTCTTTTGGCTAGCAGACTCTTTGCATGATCCAGCTCTCGACCACCCTCGACCCCAACCGCCGACTCTCCCGATAGCGCCTTCATCTCTATAGCTCTCAGGCTTGTCTGGTTGTGTAAACTCGAAGGGCCAGTGCCTGGGGGCACGAAACCGTAGAGCATCTCCAAGAAGGTTCGGCTTCTGATGGCCATGATCGCTCTGACACCATGGACCAACTTGTAGGTGCCGTCCTTATCCTTAACTTTGAATACCACATCGCAAAGCATCGACCTACTTGGGCCACAGAAAGCGTTGCAAAAGTCTTTCGCGAGCTGGTCATAATCCTCGAAATAATCTTTCATTGAGTCCTCTAAAGGACTCGAGGCCCTCGTGTGGCCTAGGGGTCGCCAGGAACCTCTCCTGTACGGTTTTGGTATTTGTCCTGTCTCAAGATGGTTTACAAGGTTTGTGATGATATCCTCCAAGAGTTGACTTCGCGTTCTATCTTGCATTCTAGCGAACTTTGGCGCCGAATAGCTGGCCCTCTCACCGTTCACTATCTTGACAAGGAGCCATTCTCTGAAGTAATCTGATTTGAAGAACTCGTCTTGTTCAACTAAATAAGGCTTGAAAGCGTATTGAACTTCGTTACGGCATACGCAACTCACGTGATACTTTCTCTTTTCGCCCTCCTTCAGGGGCTTTGGACTTGTTCTAATGGTTATGAAAGTGTGCAAGAAATAGGATTTTATACAACCTGGCCAGAACAGAGTGTCATCGCTTTCAATGAAAGCAACGCAAACAATATCATTGCCTATGTGTCGCTTCTTCTGAAGCTTTTGGGGGTCATTCTCTTCGTGAGGAAGCATAGTTGAAACATGGAACATAATTTCGATATTTCGCCACATTGTATAAACAGATTCGGTGCCAGTTAAATTGTGCACCGTATCTAGGCCTCCCTTGTAACGATCAAACCCCTTCAAGGTTATCCTATCACCCAATAAATCAAGGAACTCTGAAAAGAGCGGCGACTCTTCCTTGTTGCCCAAGATGGCCTCCTCGCTTTCAGCTTGACCCGCTTTTATGTAAATAACACCTACCTTTAGCTCTGTCTTGATGAAAATATGGTCCAATTTCAGTAGCTCATCCGGTGTCGATGGAAGTTGGCCCAACATGAGGGGTGGTTTCAGCTTCGCAATCTCGCTGAGCTCTTTCACTATGGCCTCACGATCGTATCGGTCTGCGCAAATTGTGCTCGCAGGTATGGTGCCATGCAAAGTGTAAGAGACAGTCCGGAGGAGAACATGAAAATGATCACGCTGATTGTTGACCTCTTGCTTCAAGCTCAACATCACTGGACCTAGCAACTCGTCATTGGTAAAATAGTTCCAATGTTCGCGGCCATAATAATGTTTTTCATAATTCTCCTCCTCAAAGGAGATCAACTCGAGGCTGCCATCGCGAAATTGATCCGTATCAGGTAACTGCTGATAACTTTGTTGGCAAGGTTTCTTCTTGAAAGTCGTGGTCGACAAGCCGCAATAAAACTCCTTTTGTTCCCTACTGCCCTCACCATCTGCATCACTATCCTCGCGGATCACTGAAGGCCTATGCTGTTGCCGGTAGGGTTTGAAATCGAGCTGCTTACTATTGAGCTCAGACAGCGATGAGCTCTCGTCGCCTTCTAAACTTTCCTGTCGCTCTATAAGCAATCCCTCGGTTGCATCTTTTGTTGAATCGTCGATAGAATACTGAGCCTCATTAGATATAAAGTGTTGAATCTGGAATTTGATCGCCGTCGGTTCATTGGCCGCGCCTGGAATAGGTGAATCTGTATCGTTCATTGATGGGATCTTTGATTCGCTCGTGTGCTCTACCTGTTTTCCTGTTATTCGCTGGTGGCTTGAAGTTGGTTGGTAGGTAAAAGTTGGCTGATTAAAGGATGGCTCGGTAATAGTTATGTTTGGGGTGCTCCTTCTAGGCTTGTGTAAGTCTATATCATCTCTTGTCATTGTGCGCTTGTTCAACCTCTTGCGTAGTTCGCTAGCATTTCTAGATAAACTCTCTGACTCGCCCCTCGAGCTGTCCGGCTGCTTGCCACCCGATTGGCCCTCCCGGTTCGATGTGACCTCAGGCGATGAGCCCGACTTGGCGGATGTCCTCCCTCCAGCGCCCGAACCGCAAGAAGGTGCGTTTCTTGCTTGCTGTTGGTCGCTCGAAAACTCAAATAGGTCGGCTGATTGGCGACGTTTAGTCAAATCATGTCGCATTACATCGTCCAGGTCGCCCTGATTGAATGCGCCATCTTTAACTTGGCGCGCTGAAAACGACAAATCAATGGCCTTCTGGAAAGTGACACCTGAACTGCTCTGGACGCTCGGACCGTCTAGTATAAGTTTTATCTCGTCTAATTTTGTCGACGATCTTCGAAATTGCAAATCCCTGCTTAGTTTAGCCTTTGACCCACAACCAGCAGTCGCCTGCTCTTCGGATGGCGATTTAACTTCATTAGCGGCTTGAGTCTTTGCCAGCGCACCAGACCCATGACATTCGATCCAATAACCAGGCGTTGGTTTGACATTGTGCGGGTAGCGTGAACATTTCGGTGGCCCAAGACAGGCTTGTTGCGGGTTTGGGAAGATGAGAGTGGATGAACTCTTGCGTCTAGCCTCCAGGCAACCCAGAGATTGGGGCTTGAACTCGCGGAGTTTCGTGAGAAAGACCTCGCTGTCGTAAATAAGATTCGAGTAGCGCTGGTTTGTCGGCTCATTCCTTTGTTGCTGGCCACCTTTGCGGTGGATTTCGACGCCAAGAGCCTGGGCGCCGCCACCACCGCTATTGCTACTCATACTTTAATTTTGGTGGAGCGCTGTACTAACTGAGTACTCTGTTCCAATCAAGTGGAACAACCACCTAGTTTGAGTCACACAAGATCTGGTTGCACCTAACATCCGTTGTTTAGGGTCGGTTCGCACCCAGGTGGCATAAATTAGGCTTAATCTCACGCCCAGCTTAGCTCCTCACCTTTTAGCTCTAGAAACTAGATCTCGGGCACAACGTTTTCTCATCTCGGAATTCTGCACTCTCTTCTCGGGCTTTATATTCAACTTTGGGTGTCTCTCTTTGAGCTATAAGCGACATATTCCACCGGGTTGAGGTTCTTGGACAGGACAGGCCTGACCCGAGCCGATACTGCACCAACTGGGGCCTCTCGTATTTGGGTAACTTTTGTTAGGATTGTTCTTGTTGCTGGATGTGCAGCCTGTTCCACTTGATCTCAATCCAAGCCCATGGCCCCTCTCTGATTGCATGACAAAAAGGTCGCAGCCAGTAAACAAAGGCGGAGCGTTCAACCGGACGAGCGGGAGACCAAACGGGGGCCTGGATTTGGAGGATGAGGAATGGCTTGTTCGGGATGAGGGGGATGGGGAGTTTGTGTGCATTCATTAGCGAGTGTATGTATCAACGTACTTGTATGTATCTCTGTCCATGGGGATGGCCAGTTGGCTGGCTGGTTCCCGTCGGGCTTTCGGGTTCAATCGCGTAGCCTCCTCTTAGTCCTCTGCGAGAATGCGTGTACACGAGTGTGTGTATATGCGCGACCGCGCGCGCGGCTATCGTGCAACCTGCGAGAGTTGCTCGTAGGCTGTAATGCCGCTTTCGAGCTGGAAAGCTCGCTCGGCCTCTTGATTTTTGCGCAGTACGAAGACGCTTCCATGAATGGCCATCGGGACTCTCGTGCTGAACGCTAGCTAGCGAGCGCGCGCATCGTCGCGTTCGCTTCTCGCGCTCTCGCTCGCTCGTTCACTGGGCCGCCAGCGGACCTAGGCGCTACGCGCGCCATTTTCAAATTTCAGTCTAGAAATATCCGCCACTATAGCCACAAATGAGCGAGCAAGCGCGAGCCTCTTCACGTAGCCCACTGCACATAGCGGCCGCCTGTTTGGAGGCGAAGTGATCTTGGCCCCGAGCTCGCCCGTGGCGCAACCCACATACAAGCCTTTGTTGTTGGTGCCGCTGTTGCTGCGCTGCCACCACGGCTGGAGTCTAAAATTGAAGGCCCACGAGAGCGAGAGAATTCAATATATACTGCGCGTGTTAGACCACTTGGAGGCCGCCACCGCCACCGCCACCGCCACCAGCAGCAGGACTGCACCTTCGACAAGTTTGCTCCAGGAGGCCGCATCTGCCTCCCTGCATCGCAAGAGCTCACCAGCGGATGGGGCAGTTTGGCCTCCCTTGGACCCGCCTCGTGATCTGTGCCTGTCATCGGCGAGTAAACCGGTTGGCCAGTCTGCTTGCTAGTTAGCTCGAGCTGTCGAGGCCAGCACCTCTCTCCTCTGCAAACCAGTCGCTGGCCAAAACTAGAGCCAGGCCAGCCAGCCAACCGTCCAGACGAATCTATCCAAGCTTAACACGAGTGGCGCTCGCCCGCAAGCGTTCCAAGCCTTCAGCTCCGTGACGACCTCATTTCGGGAAGTGAACTAAACTAGAGCAAGTGGCACGCATACCATTACAACAGCGCGCCGTCTATCTCTCGCCTCCAATGCCCCTTGGCTACAAGCGCCAGCGCCAGTTCCACCACAACTAGCCCCCTAGGCCCACCAACAGCACACGAGCGCCCGATTCCATTCATCTAAATCCGTTCATTCATCCTTTTTCGTTCATTCATGAAACTGGGCCATTCAAGTTGTTGGCTTCGCCTTGCGCGTTCGCGTTCGAGACTGCGCGCGCAAATTGGGCGCCGCTGGCTCTCCACTGGCTGCAATTGGATAGCTGCGAACGGCTTCGCTTGGCAAGACCAAATTTAGGCCAACGCCAGTCCAAGCCAAACTAGAATACGTAAGAAGTGGGCCCCAGAGCTGGGTTCGAATTTGGCCAACTTCAAACAAAGGCCTGTCCAAGCTTACAAACTTGTAAGTCGATCGGTCCACAAGCTCGGCCAACCTTTTGCTCCCTTGACACTTAATATTCGAAACTAGATTGTATATGCTTGCGTAATTTACATTCGCTTCTCTAGCTAGAACCAGCCACCAACTGGTGGCGAGTTTTCATCCGCAATCGGATCTGTTTACGCAAATTTGTAAAACTCCTCCATCGCAGCCACCGCCAGCTCTTTGGTGAATTCCGGAAGGGGCGTCATTAAATGGCCACCTCCTTTGGGCCAAAACCTCTTTGTTGCAGCCACATTGACTGGTTGCCAAATGGAAATCCGTCGAGTCAGAAGTTCTAACTCGAAACTGCTGGCCGTTTCGGTCATCCTGGGGCCCTCAACTCAAGTTAGAATGGCAACGATGCAAATTGAACTCTCAAGCGCCACCTCTATCTGGCGCTGTCAACATCTGAACCAACCAAAGAGCTTCCTCCTTTACCAGGCCGACCGTTTTCTCTGAACCTTTAAACTCCAGGCCAACGTGTCCTCCCAAATCCTCGCTCCCTTTTTCCCTCGTTCTGTCTCGGACCAGGACGAGTCGAGGGGCAAACAAAACCCCCAGGGCTTAGCATTCCAACTCGACTCTCTCTCTCTCTCCCTGGTCAAGCAGGGCGCATTTGAAGGAAAGAGGGCAAAACAAGACTGAACTGTTACTGCAGCTCAGCCACCAGAATGGAGAAAGCAAATGGAAGTCGAAAATTAGGGTTCGGCCTTGAAAAGAGCTGCTAGTGTTGCTTGCTGTCACCGCTTATAAGATTGGCCTGTGCCATTTTACTCACAATCGCAAATATCTAAACCCCCGCTCTTCGCTAATAAAACAAGGTTCACCTCTCTCCATAAACGAGAGGAAAGGTGGGGCATCCGCTCTCTTGAGCCACCTTGCGCGCTTCCCCCAGACTTCCAGGCCTAAGTTTACCCGTAAATTCTGGTCCGTCCTATCCAGGCTCTCTGCTTCGTTCGTCGCGCGGATTGTGGTAATTGTTGCCGGTGCGCTTGGTTCGTTCAACTGGTAGACTTGGCGACGCCAGCATACACGGTAGGGGATTTTGCTTGGCTGCCTTGTTGGAGATGCGGCGGTGGCTTTGGCGGCGGCGGCGGCGGCACCGGCAGAGGAAATTACTTTACAGGGCTCGCTGGTTTAGGTTTGCAGATGAAAGTTCTGAGCGCAGTGCGAGCATCGGCCGAGTGCATACACATCGTTGCGAGCGCAAGTCAACAAACGGGTATCGACAAACAAGCGAGCGGGGCGGCCGGCTGAGCAACAGCGCCCGAGACGACAAGAGTGAAGACCGAAAAACTCTTCACGGGATCAGCCCTGTCTACTTGCAACAAGTTCGAACTAAACCCTCCTTCTCCTCAACTAACGTAAGCGACAGCTTCACGAACATTTGTCATCCTCGAATAAGTGTAAATGTTTCTATTCGGGCAAAGGAGCTGCGCTCACGACATTAGCACTGAAGCGCAGAAAACAGTAACAGGTCTTCACTAAGCCAGTCTTGTCGCCCTTAGTGAGCAGTTATGGTGCAACACATATTGATATCACCACAACACCAACAAGCTAGAATCCCAATATTGCTGGCCCAGTTTGTGTATCGATGAAAGAAGAACGTATTTAAATCAGAGATTTCCCAATATCGTCGACCCCTCAGCTGACCACGCGGGAGCCCCAGTTACAGGGATGCGCTGATGCGGATCTCTCGCTGCGATAGGATTGGAAGCCATCTTTAAACTATTTGAACGTCGGCCGTGATAACAAAAGTATTGTTGTATCCTCAAATTTGCGCTAGCAAGCGGATCTGAGCCATGTCAAACGAAATGCCCACTCTCAGACGCATTCGTCCGCCCTATCGGGCTCGACTCTTTTTGTCCCTCGTTCTTGCTTGTTATTGTTTCGCGCCCACACTTTTTCTCATGCTTACAAGTAATCTTTGCCTCCAGCGAGTCTCAGCACAAGTCTCAGCACCAACATCCATGACCACTAGTGAGCAATTTCCTGTTAATAGCAGTATAACAAAACTTATTACAACGACCACAACAAGTAAACCAACGACCCAAAGCAACAGTTCCTCTTATTCAGCGCAGCAACCCAAATCATTCAAGTTCACGCTCATCTCTGGAAAGTTTTGGAAGTTCAATGTTAAAGCGAGCAGTCTGACTGATCAAAAAGAAGGGGAACTTCGTTTGCACAAGAACTTATCTCACAGTTACCTCATTGATGATGACAGCTGGTTTCAATACAATCCCAAGGAGCAGCAACTTTTTGCTTGGCCAAATTTGCTCGTTAAACCCGGTACATACCATTATGTTCTGCTCCCGTCAAGTGTCGATATTGAGGCAGATAGTGAGAACAACATCCATCCCGATATTGTCGCAAGTATCGTGGTCGAGCTCATCAGACCACTCTACCCAGACTCCAAAAGCGATTATAGCACTTTCATTGATCACAAGTTTTCTCTGGACTATTTACATAGACATCCAGCCTATCCGTTACTGTTGCAACAAATCATATCTATTTTTGACACACTAACTCGTTCCAATCCCTCCCAGCACCAACAAAATATGGGTCTGGCATCCAATCAAACGGCGGTGGTTCCATCTGTGCTACTGACGCAACAGAAAAGTTCAAAGTTATCAAACAAGCTAGGCGAATATCTGTTGATAAACTCTTCTTATTCCCCGGATGGTGAACTCTTCTCCATCTCATGGTCAACTGTGCCATCGCTGGTCAATAACACGGTTACCCAAATCAGCGAGTGTAGGATAACAACAATTAATGATACCGTTTCGCGCTTGTCTAGTTCATCATCAGGGTATCTTAAGGAGGGCGACAAGTATATTGTTCATTATCCTTTCGAGACGCCATCTGCGAGCTCACAGGCTCTTGCTCAGACTGGAAATTATTCGTTAACGCTAACTTTGTACGGCCCTTGCCAGAGGTCGAAATTGATCATGGAGCTGGGAATAACGTCGATGGGCAAAAACCTTGATCCCATCCCTGATATAGACGATAAAGAGAACAACATGGTCGAATCGCAAGCCGCATCGCTTTTAAAACAAAACGTTGTGACAGATCTACCGGGATTACCAACGCCTGAGGCGATAGATTCAAGCACTGGCATGCAAACATCAACAGCACCACAATTCTCGAGCATTGTAACGCATCCACCCATATCAGTAACAACAACCGCACCGATTGTTAGCTCTTCACCCCCACAAGATCTTCAATCTACAACCCAACCCTCAGAGACGAGGGCAACCTCCTTCGGCGCATATGACCCAGGCTCCAACCAGACAGCAAATGGTACACAAATGACTAGCTCCGAATACACTACAACAATGCAACCGCAGCTCAAGATGCAATCACAAGCCAAATCTTTCGTCAGCTTTCTCGACCTAGATGAAAGCAAACCGCGTGATCCGGTACCGTCGAGTGTGACAGAACCTAGGAGTCCCAGCAACATCACTAAAGATATAGATCTTGCTGCGACCAATTCGTCAGTAAGTATTGTGCCGACTAAGAGCACTGGATCCTTATCAGAGTCGAGTTTAAACGAGGACTTTATTGGAATACTAAATGATGTCATGGAATATCTAGTATCTGTAGCCATTCCTGTTTCCATTATCATAGGCTCGATACTTCTTATAAGTATTCTTATTGCTCTATGTAGTCTTTGCGTCAAGAGAAGAAAGTCTAAACAGTTTCAGGTTAGGAATCGATTCAACTTTAGGTATGGAAGTGAGCGTAGGGCATTTCTAAAGAATAGTTCAAAACCTGTGATATTGGACGCGGACCAGAAATCGTTGTCTATGGGCGGGACGCCACAGCACAGGAATAAAATGACCAGCGGTCAACAAAATAAACCCAAAGACGACGACATTAGCTACCTTCCGATGCAGCAACTCTCAACACCAATAACCGACCAGGGAAACATCATCATGGACTCCACATATATACCGAACGCTTCCTTACCACCACCCTCAGGTGAAAACGCCAACCAGGATGCCGATCCTGAAGCTAAATCAACCAAAAAGGTTGGCTGGTTCAGAAAATATTTCACAGGTTGTTGTAAAGGGTCTGGTTCGGGTAGTTCTTCGAGCGGTGGAGGATTCTATCCATTCTATATCGGAGGAGGAGGAGGCTGTGATGGAGGAGGAGGAGGCTATGGCGGAGGGGGAGGCTGTGATGGAGGAGGAGGAGGAGGAGGAGGGGGCTGTGATGGAGGAGGAGGAGGAGGAGGAGGCGGTTTCTGACCAGAGATTGTGGGTCAGAGCGAAAACAAAACTGTAATTAAATAGCGCATATCAAGACTGCATACTCGTAAACCAGTTTGCCACAAACTCTTCCGACCCTATGGATGAGACATACAGACGAAATTCGCCACAAAACCAGCTTGGAAACATGCCGCTTCAATTCATAATTGTATCATTATTTTAATGATATCATCTCAACAATAATAAACTATATTCACATCTATAATGATAGTTGCCGCTTTGTACGTTCCTAGATTTTTCTTTTGTCCATCTTTTTAACTCTTTGGATGAGGTGTAACTGCCTAGAGAATCCGAGTTTGATGGGTCTTGTGGGTGATATCAGGACGATATTCGTGTTATTTTGACTGTCGGTTTATCGTGGCGAAGTCATCGAACGAATGCTGCTTATAACATGGGTGATATGATAAAGAAAACTCCCACCCAATTAATATCAGACAGAGTCATCGTGGTACCACCATTTTGTTTTCTTCGGGCTCTTAGAACATGTTCTAACATAGAATGCATTATCTGGAGGTCTTCGTTTATCGGTGCACGAGCTCAACATTGATACAATCGACAGACAAACGGATTGCACACTGAGAGCCGGTGACCAGTCTTCTGTCAGAATTGATAGGCAGATATGCCCGTTACTGTAGACGTGAGGATTTATGGGTATATTTGGTCCGATGAATGTGACTTCGGGTGATTCAAACGGGTATTGGGGGCTAAATCTAAACTGTAGTTGGAAGCGCTCACCGTCGTACAGTGACTTTTCCGCTCCCTCTATATCAACAATCCATCTATGGTGTGACCGGTAAATTTTAGGTTAGAGATTCATGTTTCTTACAGGTAACTTTTAGATAAGTTGAAAAGGACATCGTATCAACTTACTGTGTCATATCGTTGTAAATTGTGATATTGTTGAAATCAACTTTAACTCCAGGGGGTGAATCTTTTTGGATAGCCATCAGCTCTTTCTGGAGTCGCTTCTACAAGAGCCATTCAAGAGAGATTGGATTTGTTTGATTGAACAGAGTCGGCATGTTAGTTAGCGTTGCAACGATAGTCTAGAAAGGCAACCAACCAAAATTTGGAGCGCTATATTACCTGCATAGCCATAGTGAAAGATGTGAAGAGATTGGCGAGCAATCCTATTGGTGATATGATTGGTTATTGGTTTTCCGATAACCGGTGCACTCTGGTGGATGTGTCGTGCCTAGAAGTTCTAGAGAAGATACTAATACAGAATAAGATTACATCAAGCTTGTTTGCTCTATGCGATTGTACCTAATTATACAAATAACTATAAAATCATCATAAATATACAATGAGGACCTAATGATCGTGTTTCAGATGTCAACAATAAATTCCTTATCCGACACTGTAAGGGAACAGAAGTAGCGTATGTGTAGATAGTGGATCGTAAGCTTTCTGAATTTTGTATGCGTGTGAGTCTGTGTGTCTGTGAATGCGAGAAAGCATCTACATGTGTGCGTGAACGCGTGAGCTTGCAAGAACGAATTTGATTGCAAATTCGCCTCGTACGATCTCCATACGTTTCGAGCCATCAAGGTAGCTCATCACTCGTTCAGTGTCTATTGAGACAAGAAATATCGTCATAGCCCTTCATCATAGAGACAGTTTAGCCATGTTCTTATCTTGTTGTTAAGAGTTAGAAAAGAGGGCGATCTCATAGGAGAGACATGGTTCAAGTTGAGTTCGTCGATTGACCGTTCAACTCCATGCGGAAGCCGGCTAGAATATGAACGCATTCTTACAAAATATCGGCATTGCATCAGCTCATCGGTTTCTCGTCTGTTGTAAGCAGGCAAGCGACGCTCGCCCAACAACTACATTTGCTTCGATGGCGAACACGGCATCTTGATCTGAACGCGCAGTCTGAGTACTCCAAACTCGCATCATCTTGTCCAATGCGAAGCTGTGGAACACGCTAGCAAGCCTCAGCTTCCAGATAAAGGGATCGAAAAACCGTACGCAACACGCGTGCCGGCCAATAAAACGGGAGGGGCTATGCTGACGTTAGTCTGGCTTCACTGGCCGACAATTTCAGTGGGCAATGGCCTAGACTTGGTTGAGGGATCAAGAAACCTTTTAGTTCCTAATAGAATCTCACCTTCGCCGCCCGCTGATACCCAATGGGCTCAACCTTGTGCAGGTGAACTTATTATGGGACGACTAGGTTGCCAGTTTCCTTTGCTTCAACGAGGGCGGACAGTTATATTTGCAAGCCCTGACACAAGCTCGCTTAAGAGCTTTGACGGCAGTGGGCTCAACTATGGCGCGACGGCGGCGATGGCGACGACGACGACGACGAATTAATCTAGGCTGACAAAATGGGCCCGTCCTGCTGGGAGTGCCGCAAATCGAGCCGCCACTCTCATGGGTAATATGTCGGTCGACAGGTAAGCGGACGGCGACTTTTTCCTCGCGTGCTCGCGGCCCCAAATTGCCGCAGTCCCAAACTGTGGGCTCGCTAGTGGTGCCACGAGGAGGCCTTGAATGCCTTTTGATCTAGCTGGTGGAGCCGCCGCCCCACGGCCACTTTGGCGGCCAATCCAGCGGCGGCTGGCAAAAGCGCGAGTTGGGCGAAAGGGTTTACGTTTTTAGGAGGAGGGGGAATGAATTTGCACTGTGTGGTTGTGCTCCGCTGCTCGATGGCTCCTTGTGCGCAGGGCCCCGGTGCGCACTCGCGCGCCAATCCCCGCGGCCGGCGCAGCTTCCCCTTTCGATGATTCCAATGTCAGGTTAGCCTATTTTCGTGAGCGGGCGCGCGTTTTGGGTGCTTATGTGCGCTGTATAATGAGCGCGAGAGTGGAGCGCGCAACTTTTGCTCTCCTCGACACTGTGTGTTCATTGCCAATGCCGCCGCTTCAGATAGGACTCTCCGGCGATTTGGAAACCCGGCTAGTCTCCATGGATGCGGCACACGAGGCCCTTTTCGCCCCCTCCCTCGGCTCGTCCACTGCGGCCCCCAGTTTTTTCCCCGCGCACTCATCTTATCGGGAGCTAGACTCGCAATCGAATGGGACCTCCATTCGGCCGCTAACTCCACTGCCGCTGGGGAAAGAACTATTCTCTTTCGTTGGAGCCCCAAATTCGGTGGAAATTCGCTATTTTCAATGGCACCGTTCAGTAGCGTATTGGCGTGAGCTCGAACATCAGCGGTTCAAAACCAGTTTTGCACGAGTTGGTTAGAGACGGAGGGCAAGCGAGGGATAGGACGAGATTATTGAACAGTTGGCGACAACATAGGGCAAACGGACTAGGTGGAATCGAGATAAACGTAGGCTCTGTTTGGGAGCGATAAGATTGGATTAGAATTCAAAGTGGTGACCGAGGAGGAGGAGGAGAGGATAGCTGAGAGTTGGCAGCAAGAGGGGCGAGTTGGTTCAGTTTGTCAAACATCCGCACTGATTGGCGGCAGGTGAAGCCGAAAGCGCTCAGGCTGTCCACTCTGCGTCAGTGTGCTGTTCGCGCGTCCAGCTGGTGTGGCGCCTGTTGTTAAAGTGTTACAGAAGCAGCGGGAGAATCGGCGAGGGGTGGCGAACACTGTTAAAGGGCATATAAGAAGTTGGAGGGCAGAGAAGAATTGCGCGCCCTCAGAGTTGCTGTTGCCGTTGTTGTTGCTGTTGTTGTGGTGGCGGCGGACGAAAAGGAGTGCGATTGCCTGAGGTGGCCGACGAGAGTGAAGCTTGGCGAAAATATTCTATCCTTTGGTCTAGAGCGCCGGCCGCTGGGCAAACGAAACAAGCGAATCGGCCAGAGGCCAAGGGAGCCAAACGAGCGAAACCACAGCGAGAGCATACAGCTTGTCTAGCTTGCTAGCAAGTTCGCAAGCGGCTAGCCGGCTCGCACAGGCAGAACGCACTTGTTCGTTCGTTCGCTCACTCAAACACCGCACACATACACATTCAGTCGATTGAACTTGCGGGTTGACTTGCTAACCAGCTCTTCGGGTCCAACTTGTTCAGGGCTGAGAAAGGAGCCAAATCAAGGCAGCCGAGGTAAGTATTGGAGGGGAGGTAAGGGAAGGGAAGATGGAGAAGAAAGGAGCGCAAGGGGAGGAGCGAGTGCTTGAAAGAGCGAGGGCGATCCAATGGCGAAGTTGGTCGCCACTCTGAAGTGAAGTCTGAGACGAGATGACGACGAAGTTGAAGCGGCGCAAACGAGACGCGAGCGAAACGAAGCGTGTCGGAGGCTGAGAGGAAAGCGCTTTTCAAACCATTGCTATCCGCTGCAGTGAGCGGCCGGCATCGGCGCACAACAGAGCCGTTGTCGTCGTCATAGTCCGACTCCAGCTCAGACAGGAGAACAAAACTGGACTTGATCGAAGAGCAGAGGTAGAAAGGCCGAGCTTGGCTGTCTCAGCTAGAGGCAACAGGCTGCGCACAACTCTCTTGGCCGCTCGCTGTGTTTGAAGGTAAAGCCGCCGGCTCTAGCGAGAAGAACGGTCAGTGTCCAGCTAGCTAGCTGGCGAGCCAGCCTTCCCGCTAGTCGGCCAGCGAGCGAACGAAAACTCAAGAGAGCGGGCGGGAGGCTTGCAAGCATCGAGAGAGGGAGAGAGAAAGGGAGGGAGATTAACAGAGAGAAGGAGAGGCGAAGACAGCAACCACTGGACGGTAACTCTGTGTTAGCTGGCTCCCAAAGTGAATTGAAAGCGAAAGTAGGTCGCCGGAGCTGCAAGCTAACTAGAGTCCGCTTTGGGCCAATGGATATGAACCAAGAGCAATAGCAGGAACGAGACTTTTGTGACGGAATAGATTCAATATTCCCAATCCGGATTGCATTTCTCTCATCCTAACTTAACCAAGACTCCCCCTTCTCTTATCTCCTCATTCCTTACCTATTATATTCTAGTCGAGGCGACAATAAACAACGAAACGGATAGATGCCAAACGAAAGAGTCAAGTTTCGAATTGAAGAAAGTGGCAGGAAACAAATCTCGCTAGGATTCAACCTTAAGGGAAACATTTAGTTATTCTAATTGTAAATTGTCGCAGTTGTTAACGGTCAAAACGAATGACATTATTGGTAAAATAACTCATAAGAGCTACAAACTCTAACAAGTGATCAGCTTTTATCTGTGACCGAAGGAGCAGCTTCATCTGAGCCGTGATCGAACACACCATTTGAACCAGGCTGAAACATACAATCAATCGAGATGGGTAGAAAGAAGATCCAAATTTCGCGCATAACCGACGAGAGGAATCGCCAAGTTACCTTTACAAAGCGCAAATTTGGTCTCATGAAAAAAGCGTACGAGCTGAGCGTGTTATGTGATTGCGAGATAGCGCTAATAATATTCAACAGCACTAGCAAACTGTTTCAATATGCTAGCACTGATATGGATAAGGTGCTCTTGAAGTATACGGAGTACAATGAGCCCCACGAGAGTCGTACAAACAAGGATATAGTTGAGGCTCTTAGTAAGAAAGAGCACAAGAGCGGCTCGAACGGTTGCGATAGCCCAGAGGCCGATGATGAATACTCTCTTATGCCACCGTCGGCCAACACAATTAATGCGCCCGCCACTATGGATGTACTGAGAAACCATCGGATGATCCTCCAACAGCAGCAACAACAACAACATCAACAGCAGCAGATGCAGCAACAGTTGCAGCAACAATCTCAACAGTTGCAACTTCAACAATCACCTCTCCCACCACAACTCAACCATCACCATCAGCAACAACCACAGCAGCAACAGCAGCAACCGCAGATCCACCATCATCAGCAGCAACAACCGCCGCAACCCCCTCAGGCTAGCCAAGCTTCAGGTCCCCAGCAGCAGTCCCAACAACCAGCGCCACAACCAATCTCACTCCAACAGCCCCAACAAATCCAAGCTGCTGGCACCACCTCATCAGCTAACCAGACAAGCGCCCAACTAAATGCTAATAACAATAACAATGATGCTAGCTTGGTAGGTATGAACTCAAGCGACCGGCCAACGTGCCCCGAAACTCTGTCGCGCGCGCAGCCATACTTGTTGCACAAGTCTCTTGTTGCCGACGCTTCACCTCCAGGAAATCGACCGAGCGATATGGTTCTATTTCTACAGTCCAGTTGATTCGAAAGCTGCTACGGAGCCATATTGGTTGCACATTTCGATCAACAATCGTCGGTCTAAATTTAGATCGCATATCATGATGACAAGCTAATCCATGACAAACAGTATGTCATTGCATTCCATGTTGAAAATCTAAATGACGATCGATATACAGGCACCCTGTGGGCGAAGTCGTAACTGTGGCTCCATGATTCGCGATTGATTGAATCCCCGAGCTGAAGCCCTGTGTTATGTAGTATACGCCACAGGGGCCATACTGTGATCCACCTGGAAGTTTGAGAGTTTAAGTTTTAAACTTGACGACCTACTTTTCGGCTCGGCCGGCGTTTTGCAACGATGGGCGCGCGTAAACTTAGTTCCTCCACCGGTTGCCGCGCCATGTAACTAAAAATCCAGAATTCGCTGTTGTAGCAGCTGAATCAACTTATAGCGGCCAGCTGATGGGCAAATCTTGAGGGCGGTTCATTTTGGATAAAATTTTGCATATGTCCTCCCTCTATTTGCCTCAGCCTTACACAATCTGAGACCGACAAGCGATGGCGCCCGCGACTTCCGATCCAATTCGAACGGCCCACTAATCTTGAATATCCTCTTTCCCTCCCTTACTCTCTCCTACGCACGTCGACTGGTTGGTCCATAAACTCGCCAACAAACAAACTTGCGCGCGTTCCCGACCACGGATATCGTCAACGCTTACACAACCGCTGCGCTTGTAACACCTGGCGCCCCAATTACGCTGCACGCTAAACGCGCGACTACCCAACACCGGCATTATTTTCCCACACAATGCGACAAAATACAACTGGTGCACTCAAATGGTTCCGATCGGCACACAAACGAACCGATGCATTTTCTCTGCATTGTACTCCACCGATTCATCGCAACTTCCTCTCGCGCCAACACACATAAAATTACCTTCTTCTTGATATGTTGCGCCTGCATTTCCGACCAACCTGAATCGCTACAATTGACGCGGACTTCCGCCTCCTCATTATAACAAAAACGTAGCCAACTTTTACGACAATCCACGATTGCTGTAGGCGAGTGGGCCAATGATGGACCAACCTTGCAGAGGGGCATCATGATTCCTCTTTGGACGAGCGCAAAGATCTATTTAAACCTCCCATGGTTCACCTGAATGACCCAATAGCAGACCGGAAGTTCGGCTCGCGATCAAAAGGAGCAATCTTATCGATTGGTCATCCGGGCCATTGTTGGCTATCACTCACATCGCGCTGATAATCTCTGGGCATTGGTCGACTGTTAGCTGAAATCTCGATTAATGTTGACGATATTTAAACTGTAGAGGGCTCACGTGCCGGCCCATCTATACCATACGCGAACCTGTAACGTGGGGATCTTCGATCCCGTTTGGCTGAAGCTAAGCTCGGCAAAAGTGGGCGCTGCTGGGTATTTGCAGCACGTCGTACACAGTGTATAGGGCACAAGACCTCTGAGCGTTACGTCTAATCTTTCAACAATCAATTATGAGTAAAACCCTGAAAACATTACTGTAACACCTCAACTCGACGATTATCTATCGTCACGTATGTGAGCATTTGTGAGGCTCTCATCATGCTCGTGAGGCCTCATATTCGTGTAAAGTTACCAAGATAATGATTATTATTATTACATATACATATATATATATATCCAAATCTATATTATATAGTACTTGTTATTCAGCAGCGTCCGTTAAAGGTGAATAGAATTGTCAGATTGTTGAACAAGCCGAAGTTCGAGATGGGACTCTCTATCCTGAAAAGGACAGTACGACCAGCAGAGGAAGATTGAAAGATATTAGTTCAACTCTCTTAGGAAATCATTTCCCCCATAGAGCTTTAGTGCGAAATTCCAAATTACTACTGTTACCGCAGTCGACATCCATTGACACTCCAAATCTTGAGACTGTTGGGTCTTTGTTGTTGTTGGGCTGACAGTTGCTGTTGCTCTTGTGATTCTGTTAATTGATTAATTATTTTATCAATCGAATGAACCAGATCTTTTCAATCAGCGAGGTTTGTAGCCTCAGATAAAACTTTAACGAGGCTAACGAATGCACCCCATTGTCTGAAGCTATCTCTCATAGACATAACTAATAAACTATCATGCCACAGAGTTCGAATTTTTGATCAACAGGAGTGTAGATTGGGTATTTTATTTTGGCTCGTTAGAATTAGATTTTCGGCGCACTAAATCCGTCGTGTTCAAGCAAAGAGTTCTTTCTAGGTCAAGTCCCATGATAAACCCAAATCAGCTGGGCTGATGAAATGCCCGAGCTCCGGGGTCTGGACTCAGTTGACTTGGGCCGGCTGTCATATCCTTGAGTAGTCGAATTCGCACAAGTGAAGTGGCGTGCTAGTCACTGTCCCTGACGTCGACTCATTTTCTTGAGTTCTTCACTCAAATGGAAGCCCCGTAATCCGTCCTCCAACCTCAAAATGGCGAGATTAGAGGGACTCAAGAACTCCAAGATAAAGAAACCAACCAGGAAGCAATCGGAAGAGAACGAAAATGAATCTTCGACCGTGCACAACAAAATTTTTTTTATTGTCTTGGCTCTAAGTGCTTTGATGGTCGGAATATACATCCAGGTTGCGAAGAATATCAGTGAAAACTTCAACAAGTCGGCGCAAATCAATGGCAACCAAGCCGATACTTTGATCATTGCAGACAATGTCAATGCCGGCTATCTCGACCATATTATTGGCTCTCTGCTCGACTTCGGCCACAAACTGTCTTTCAGTGGGTCTTTGACTCCGACTAAATTAGCTGACTTAGAGGGATATAACCTAATCTGGACTCATGATTATCCATTTTTATCTATCACCAAGCTAGAACCTCTCCAGAGGATCAATCATTTTCCTGGAACTGGTTTTATAACAAACAAAATGACACTATCAACTACACCAAACGTGCCTCACATTCTGAGAGCCTTCAGAATGCCTGCCGAAAAAGAGAAATTCTTAACCTATGCCAAACAAAATCCTAAACAACTCTGGATACAGAAGAGCAGCAGTCACAGAGGCATCAGTATTGAAACCAAAGAAACTGTTAATCTCGATATGAACGACACCTTGATTCAAGAGTATATGTCAAACCCATTGTTGATTGATGGTAAGAAATTCGACATCGGCATCTATGCCGTTCTCACTTCTGTTGAACCGCTCAGAGTTTATATCTATGACACTGAGGTCTTGTTGAGATTTTGCGCGCATCCGTATCTTGATAGACAAACGAACAAGTTTAATTCCTCCAACTTGGATTCTTACGTTGTTGGTGACGACTATACTCCGATATGGTTGATGCCGTCATTGTTGCGCTATTACGTAGGCACAGGATTGGGGATGAAACAGACATTGAACTCTTATCTCAGAAATTTCAATATGAGTGGAGACGTCATCTGGAGCCAGATTGAGGAGACAATCAAACACGTGTACAAACTGAAGGAGCACCACCTTGCCAGAATGTCCCGCATGTTTCAGGAGGCAAATAATTATAACGATACTTCTATCGAAGGTTCTCTGAACCAATTTTTCGAGATGGTTCGATTCGATTTCATAGTCGACGAAAATCTCAACGTCTTCTTGATGGAGGCAAACATGTCGCCAAATTTATCCTCGCTCCATTACCCACCAAATCGCCTCCTGTATGAACAGGTCTTGAATAGTTACTTTTCACTTGTTGGGCTAACACAATTTGCGCGCCAACACTTCACCGATTTGCCTGTGCATCATCTGGATGGCAAGCCCAGTGTGCCGAGCGTTGGGACTAAATTGTCGAAAAATGAAAGGTACGGACTCGATGCAATCATTAGTGAAAAAGATCTTTCAGTTTATGGTGATCTGTGTGTCTCAGATGCCTGCCACATGAACTGCCACGAGATCGAGTGCAAGATTTGTTATTTTTGCCTAGACTATAAGGACAAACTTCATATCAAGCGAGCAATTTTCGAGCAGCATTCGAAATGGAACTTTAAAAGGCTCTTGCCATCCACAAGAGATGAGGACCTCGAATTACAGCTAGTTCATCCGGAAAGCAAACTGCAAGCCTTCGACGCCAATTACATACATGTGAATTGGTTTCGCGGAAAGTGCCATACCGACCCCAGGTTTTGCTCGTCCTGAAAGCTGGCTACAACAATGCTTGGCACCAAGAACTCAAACAAACGCAATTCTAGAGTTATCAATACCCATTAGCGACCAAGCCAACAGACGCTGATATTGCACGCGATAAGAGTGAATAAAACGGTGCCCTATTATTGAAGACGCCGATTAAAAGTTCCAGTAGTTTCTTTGTTAGCATTAGCTTTGCAGATCTATTTCCAAGATGAGTGCAATGGCTCGCGTTACGTAATAGTGTTTATCCTTGGCCTTTTAAATTCCGGGTACGATCGGAATCGCCTCTTAGTTTTCATTTCTGTAACGGTGGCAATGTGAGCACGACACCACTGAACCCCTCCCTCAAACTTTCAGATGTCTGTTGTGATGTGTACGGAGAACACAGTCACGGGACAATTAGTGCAGACTAGAGTGCACCCGACTGGGTCGTCTTGGGATAAGTTTTCAATCTACCATATACTTCCCTGCAGGGCGTGCATCTCAAGAGTCGGGCCGACGAGGACGATCATTCTTTGGTCCTAAGAGGATTCTCCTCATGACTAAAAATAAAAACACAAATTGGACCTCATCTAATGTGGCGTCCAGACCTGTGAGGGGCAAGTGTTTATTTCTGTGACGAATAAATATATTTTAAGACAGATCCTGTGCTAATATCGTTTTCTCGGATGCTGTTGCCAAGGAAATTCTCAATACTATACACACGAACTTTTGGCACCGGGAGTACATGTATCTGTTCTTGGCTTCTCCCTACAAGAGGCTCGTATCATCCGATGCGCATCGAGCAAACTACTGCATACCAGACATGAGACATTATCTCGCCATCTCCGCACCTTAATTATGATCAACTTTGATCTAATATGTTTACATACTCATTGTTGATTTACAACGACGACTATTCGAAGTGGAACAATAGAAGCCCGTATCAGATCGTCATATTGGCCTGTTTGTAAGAAAAGTCCAATTTGTTGGTGCTGGAAATTGGCTGTGATAATACAGTTTATGGTGTAGTTTAGTGAATCAACGTTCAACTGGCTGCCCACTCTCAACCCTTCGAGAGAGTCAGAAAGACTGCAACGAAAGCGCACAATTGTTATATAACACGTAGAGGCACAATTAGAGAGGCCCATTTCCACATTCAGACGGCCGAGTTTTAAATTGAGCAAGTGTGGCAACCATGTCTGCCGCAAAACAATCAGCCCCCCACAAGAATGGACGGTCCAAGAATGGAACAGGTAAAGAGGATGAGCAAGACGACTTTGAAGAGCTCATTCCTGGCCCAATGGACCCTCTCCACACGGGCTACAACCTATTGGATCCGCTAGCGGGGGGCAAGAAGTATTACAGATCGTCGCACCATCGAATCTTTGTAAACAGGAGCTTGAGTTTGGAAAAGATCAAGTTCTTTGGCTTTGATATGGATTACACGCTAGCTGAATACAAGTCGCCCGAATTTGAGGCCTTAGCATACCGTCTAGCAACCAAGAGATTGGTCAGTATGGGTTATCCGAGAGAATTAGACGAAACTAGTTATGATCCTTCCTTTCCCTTGCGCGGGCTCTGGTTTGATACCTTGTATGGTAACTTTCTCAAAGTAGACGCCTACGGCAACATCTTAGTTTGCGTACATGGATTTAAATTCTTGAAAACATCAGAAATATTTAGCATCTATCCGAACAAATTCGTTCAGATGAACGACTCCAGGATATATGTACTCAACACGCTTTTCAATCAACCAGAGACCTGTGTCCTAGCTCAAGTTATTGATTACTTCAGCACAAATGAAGAGTTTGATAGGAGCTCACCTTACGGAGTTAAGGACAACAAGGCAAACTTGTTCATGCCTTTCAAGAGTATGTTCCAAGACGTTCGTAACGCTTTTGATACCATTCATGCTGATGGCTCCCTGAAAAAGGAGACGGTTGACCATCTAGATGAATATGTAATAAGAGATGAAAAGATTCCGCAATTATTCGATAGAATGAGAGAGAATGGAAAGAAGATGTTTTTACTCACAAATAGTGGCTATAAGTATACTGATCAAATAATGTCTTACTTGTTCAGTTTGCCTAGTTGCCAGTCTAGAAGTTGGACATCCTACTTTGACTTCATCATTGTTGACGCTAGGAAGCCTTTGTTCTTTGGTGAGGGGACAATCTTACGACAAGTGGATAGTAAATCGGGAGCTCTAAGGATTGGCACCCACATTGAGGACTTTTGTGGTCCCTTACTGCCTGATCAAATATTTTCCGGTGGCAACTGTGACACTCTGACAAAGTTGATGGGTGCAAGAGGCAGAGACGTGCTATACGTTGGCGACCATATCTACGGTGACATATTGAGATCGAAAAAAATCCGAGGCTGGCGCACATTCTTGGTTGTACCTGAGCTTCAGCGAGAGCTTGATGTTTGGTCTGAAAAGCGTCATCTGTTTCAGCGTTTATCAGAGCTTGACGTTAGATTGGGAGATGTTTACAAGAATTTAGATAGCTCGTGTAGGGAAAATCCTGACATCAGCCATGTCAAAAGTCAAATACGAAGCACCATACACGAGCTGGACATGTCTTACGGTTCATTGGGGAGCATATTTCGATGTGGCTCCCGACAGACTCACTTCGCCAGCCAGATAGCACGTTATGCAGACTTGTATGCCTGCACCTTCTTGAACTTATTCTATTATCCGTTCTCCTACTTCTTCAGATCGCCAAGCGCTCTGTTACCGCACGAGTCAACAGTCCTACCCACCAACATGGGTGCTACGGCACAACCTGGTCGAAACAAGATGGAATCATCGACTGAAGACAACCACAACTTCGTATTAAGCTCACCTGATCAAGTTGCGGCTATAGTGAAGCCCCCCAGTGGAGCAACAACTATCAAAACTATAGGCGCATTGACTGCAAACTCTCGTTCGCACGTTCATAAAGAAGGCGAAGAGTCAAACGAAAAGTTTCAGGCTCCGAACTTCAAGCGTCGCAAAGACTCTATAGTGCCGCAAGGAGTCACTCACCACCATGATACCGATGACGATAGCGACGGAGAGGCTGAAGACTCGTCGCGCGACCGGACCGAGCCTAAACAGGGTCGGAATTCCCCACCAACCGATGCTCATGAGGAGACACCACCGGGTATATCAAACGCACCAACAGGAGAGTCACCTGTGTCCCACCAAGCTCAACCATTTATGACTAAAGAAACTAGCACAGACTGATAAAGAGATTTCTGAATGGAAGTGTCGGGTCTATGCTCTGAGTATAAAACTCAAGTGATGCTTCGGCTGAGCCTTATCAAGACACCTCAATCTAGCACACCCTGTTTCTATTGATTAACCTAGAAAATTAAAGAACAAACCCTCTCTAAGGGGAGTAAGACTGAAGCGATTCTTAGTTAGTGAGTATTTATTGTTTAACAATGATATCTATGTCTATATTCTGGCAAGAAACATATTCATGAAATCAAATCGCAACATCAAAGCGCGATGAGGGTCATCTTAATAATGAATTCAACAAAGGATGTGCGCATTTACACGTCATGTTAGCTTGCTTGCTTGCTCGCTCGTATCTTAGTTGGCCATTGGCAAGCTTGTTGAGGAGAGGCAACCAGCTAATGTATGATAATAACAATATTTTAGTATATACAGGTAGCCAATCTACCAAATTTGAGTGGGCACTTTGGAGGAAGATGTTGGTGTAGCCGGAGTTTGTGAGACTTTCAGCTACCATCACTGATCAAAGACCATCCTATGCAATCAGGCCATGTCTCCAAGCGCAGCTGCAACAGAGGCGGCCTGATTATCGCTATTCGCTGGAATCGCTGAGATAATTACACTGTTACTTGTCTCTGAGCCACCGATAACCGGTGACACTGGCACTTGGGATCCCTTACGGACATGGGTTGATGCCGCACCTTCATTTAGAGATGTAGGCGTTGGCTTGTGGTTTGCTGGCAATGCCATACGACTTGCATAAGTTGCATCAGGTTCCGAGGCCAATTGTTGAAGCCGTTCACTTGTTGCGATAGAGCCACTGTCAGTGGGTTGGGCAGAGGCTGTTGATCGGCCAATTGGATCACACCATTCATTGTCTCTAACTGTTAGGTACCAATCTGAAGAATATGATGAAGTATAGAAGGGGCCGAATTGAGATTAGTTGTTTTTGGCTAGATTAGATAGCGGTTGCTGTTGCTCTTGATTGCAAATTAGTAAGATGGATAATTTCCATCGATTCAGGCCGATTATCAATGTTGATGGACAACCCGTTGTGCTGCCAATTATTATTTGGGTGCAGCTAGTGCTTAAACGGGCAACTATTCGCTCGCTGCCAATCTATGCTGATTGGCAAACCATCCATCTAGCTTTCGCTAATCCTGCATCACTCATTCAGGTGCCGTGTCTTAATTCAACAAGTTTGCCATCGATCGTCGCCACAATCGCTAGATTTGAGTGAGATTGCTAGAGAGCTGAAAGGGCCTTTTCTTTCCATCAACTGGGCTCTAATTTGTGAACTTACCTAATATGTGAATAACTCCGTTCTTTGCAACGATATCTGGCCTCCTCATGGGACTGGTGTTGGCCTCAACCAATCGACCTGCGGTGAGGGACAGTTCAAAATGTAAATTTGGAGTAGTAAAGAGATAGTTGGACAGAAACTGTGGTTAGTTTTGTCTCTTAAGTATAGCAACTGATTTCATCTGAATCGAAACCTAAGGCTAAAGCTCTATGAGCGATTGCAAATCTAAGGTTTTTCATTTCAGGAAAACTGCAAGCGAGATTTGCGTTCGGTAAGCAGAACGACTCGAACAAGAGTGGTTGGTTGCGACTGCTATTACATCAACCTTCAACCCATTGATTCATATCAAGCTTTGCCCTTCGGTAGTCTCGAACTACGAGACTGATCATTGTTTTCGTCAATGGAACAAGCTCTCCCCCCTTTTCGAACGGACTCTGCCGGTTCGATTGTAGTCAAGTTGAGCGATCGCTCAGTGTTTGTCTTCATCCTAATTCCCCACGGCTGATGATGGGTTTGGTTTGCAAATCAACAAATCGAAAACAAGTGAACAAGGCCTCAATGAAAGTGAGACCTGTTGATTGACCAAACTGATATCATGATTTTGAATCAAAACAAGCCAATCAACTGCGCTGGGCTAGTTTTCCATCGAGCTCCAATTCGTAAGAGGGGAAAGTATCCATCATGGGTTTTGGTCGCATCAATCGGCTTGAAGTAACCCGATGAAACTAAACAAAGGTAAAGCTTGATGGTAGTGTTTGTTTGGGCGGGAAGGAGTTGCACTGCTCTCTGGATCCTAGTTTGTTACTTACGCGAGCATCCATCCACTCTGACGCCAACTTGAATGGGTTTCATGTCCAGAATTGAAGCAAGTTGCTGGCCGTCGCGTAAATCCTGGCTAAAATAACTTCCATTAACCACATGGTACATGAGAAATTCTGTTTCATTTGAAAAGGCCCAATGACATTGGAGGTGGATTGGAAGGGAGGCGTTCACGTCGGTTAGTCAGTTAGTTAGTTAGCAAGGAAGGCAGCTTATCTGTTTGCAGGCTGTAAAGTAAAAACTCATTGCATAGATTATGAGCGAGCCAGTTCTTGGGTTTGAGGGCGAATGCAGGCGTTCGTGGCCACTGGGGCTGTTATATAAATCATAGTGACCGGCAAAAATTAGCTGCTTAAGGGCCAACTTGTGAAACGAGATCTGTATGGATGGTTGTTGCTCGCAATCCAGCGTGTTTCTACCCCAAACCTCCGAGGCTCTAAATCAATCGCCTGCTTTAGCTTCCTGCCAGAAGGTGCCAACCAATGTCAGGTGAGCGGAAGATCGAGACAAATTCCAGGTGATAACGAGGATTGTGAGTTTGTAACATTTTTGTCTGCGCTCAAATGGCGTTCAGTCCCCGTTTATGGCCGTCAAATGTCAACGGATGCTGAAAGGCAGGCAGTCGGGGAGGCTCGCTGACGGCGGGTTGATCGCGTGAACAAACCAATAAACAAATGAGGTTGCCGGCTAACCAGGTTTAATCAACCAAGGAGGAGACACTTTCTCTCCAGCTAACGGGCCATTCAAACCTGGTCTTCGCCTTTATGACCGCAAGCCCAACTTTTAGCGACAGATGCTCTTGTTACATTTCGAAGGCTGTTCCCAACGCCCTCCGTCTCGTCGCAGTCCGAGCTTACGGGTGCAAAATGGCGAGCTGCCGAGCTAGAGCGGAAGTGGAAGTGGAAGGCTGTCGGTGGGGCGGCATGAAGTTGGAATTAAAGCCGACAGGAAGGAGGCATCTCTGGCTTCAAGCCCAACGGAGGCTTGTTAGCGCTTCTACCTGTCTGCTCGCTGCCAAGCCGAGAGTGGCCGTTTGTTTGTCGAGTTTCTCGTTCCCTTGGCCCTCGAGTGTCGCTTCCCGAGCGTCCGATTGTCAGGTATAATCGTCATCGTGCTCGAATACTCAACGCCGCTCGCACTGTTGATCCTCTGAGCACAACCGAAAGGGCCGCGTGGTTTACTTGCCAGCGAAAGTCGCGAATGCGCACCTGCAACAGTTGATTGTTTGTCCAACTAGACGAACAAAGGGGCAGCTGTAATGATCAGCGCACTAATGAACAGTGGTTTTCCATTATCTTGTCAGGCGGCCGGCCAGCAAGCTTGGTCGCCGCCAACGCAAGTTGTCGCGGATCAAGGCGGCCGCGTTGGAGCGGACATTTGGGCAGAGGATGGAACGGGAGGAGGAGACGGCGGGAGGAGGGCAGCACCTGTCAGGGCTTCATGAGGAAGTTTCGCAGGCTCGCAGGTAGATCAAATATAACCACAATATCCTGGCCAAACAAACAATCGGAAGCAGCGAGCGTGTAGCTGCGGTAGCCAATAAGAGGCGTGCGAGTTAACTGGCGCAGTGGTCGCTGATCCTCTAATGAATCTTCGCATCGAGCTTGAGTTGGTGCTGACAAACGACGGCCACGCTGCTAATGGATTCGCCGCAACAATCTCATGGCGTGAAAGCGACAAGAGGAGCCATCGAGAGCATGAGCAGCAAGAGGAGGCTAGCTGTGCGCGTCTGGCGCGATAACATCAGGCCAATGGGTGACATTCGCCCACCAGCTTGGCCGCCAGTTGCAGTTGGTCGCCGCCAGTGAAATTGCCTCCTCTTGGCGGCTCCCTTGGATGCGAGCGAGCAAAATTTCATGGCGACACACATTCAAACACCTGAGAGCGGCTTACCTTTGAGCGCAGTTGAGTTGTTCTTGATCACTTCAAGCTCCTCGTCCGGTATCTTCCTGAGAGCCTCGTTGCTTGGCACAAACACAGTCATTGGACCGTCTGAGTCGCGTTTCGTTGGTTGGCGGAAACGGAAGAGGCATGGTTAGTGAGTGTCTGTGGGTTGCGTCTGGCGGACAGGTCGGTTTAGTTGGCGTTTTGCTGGCAGCTTGGCCGGTAGCTACTTTTGCCTCCCTTCTCTTTGTTTCCCAACAAGCCTGGCCGCGTCAGCTTGCTTGCGAGCGAAATGCGCTCGAGCTGCTCGCTCTCTAAGCCTTGGAGAGCAAACAAGGAGCTCCTTTTTGCCAGAAACAAAGCCCAAAAATATGGATCAATCGGGCGAGCGGCGTCAAGCGGCCAATTGTGATGATGCGTCCATCAATCGACGTGTTGTGCATGATAAAATTAAATGCCGTCCAGTTCAATGAACCTGCCAGACGGGCGGCTCGCCGTCGGAGACGAAGTGGAGCATTTAAGGCGGAGAGGTAGGCTGTCTGGTCGGCTCACTGGTCGTCGGATACGTCGATGATCCGCGGTGATCGGCGTATCAGTATCGGCGCCAGCGGTGGGGACGACTGCGCGCAGCTTGGGCCGGCCGAAGCCAGCAGGACGCCGCTTGTGTTGGATCTCCCGCGAGCCTCGTTGTTTTGCAGCCAGAGGGAAACTCAGCTCTTCCTCTCTCTCTTACTTTTGCGCTCTCTCTCTCTCTCTCTGGCTACCAGCGGAGGCGAACTATTGACGAGAGACTGGCCAGCTAGATTCGCGTGTCGCCGTCATCGTGGTTGCTTGGCCGCGCCAATTGGCCAAGCTGGAGCGCGTCTGGCCAAACCTGCGAGCTTTCATGTCCTTCCCCTTTCGCTCCTTCCGCCTTTGGGGGCAAAAGAATCAATATTGCCTGTCGGTGGCGCAACCTCCCAGATAATCATACGTTTGTCTCGCTCGCACTCGAGGCTCGCAAGTCGGAAGTTGTGCGGCCAGCAAACCGTTTGAATGCTAAACAAATGAGCGCTAATAGATTGTTGCTTGCTCGGCGAGCCCATCAAGCCAAGCTAATGTGTCTAGCCTCCCAGCAAACCGAGCGAGCGCTCGCGACTTGGCGCCAAATGGCGCCTTTGAGCGCGCGAGCAAGGCTAAAAGCGCCCGCAGATGGGCGAAAGTGTAATGAATTCTAATGCATCCGAGTCGGCGGCCACCATCCTCGGCCAGTCCTCTGCTTCTGAGGAAAAGTTGAAAAGGTAGAGGGAGGGCAAATAAGCTGCTAGAGCTCTCGTTTGCCGCCAAATTGGCAAAATTAAACTGCAATAAAAGCATCTAGGCGACCACGAAGGCAATGAAAGCGCTTCACTAAGCAAGCTTGATTCATCTTGGCTCAACTTGGCGCCACCGCCGAAGACACTGGAGTCTCTCTGTTTAGAAACACGAAAGCGATTTTGGGGAAACAAAATGGAAGCTTCCATCTCCATCTCCTCCTCCTCCTCGCCGGCTTTTGCTTGCCCATCAATCGAATGGATGTGAGCCAACGGCGGCTCCCTTGTTGGGGCCTGCTTTTGTGTTGGCGCTTACTTAAAACTAGACCCACTCACCGGCCTGCCGAGCGAGGGATCATCCGGTTCAAGCTGCCGGGCTCTCTCGATTTGGCAAACCTGGAAGCGCGGATTCCACTTGCAAGCAGAATGTAAAACATATATAAAAATATAAAATCAGCGCAAGCAGCGGCAGCAAGTGCGTATTAGCCGGCTCATTGGCTTCTTCGTGTCCTCATCTGAAGGCGCCGCAACGAGGTAATTGCACCCGAGCGTTTGCGATCAGAGCAAAGTTGCGCACCAAACCTCGCGGGGCTCTTAGCCTTAAACGGCCCTCTCAGTGCCAAGACAATGGATCCCGCGGCCGATTGTTGGTGGGCGGAAACTTTTATTATTGTGCTCGGAGCGCTTTGCTTGCCTGTTGCCGTTTGCCCAGCCCAATGGTGTTGGCACGCGAATAGGGAGTTGCGAATATGCAAATCAATGCGCCAGCCTGAGATGCTTTTTGATGAAAGTCCGAGAGAAAAGAAGCAAATGGATTCATTTTTAACAAGTTTAGCTCGAACTTGAGAGGGTGGAAAATGCGCCAAGGGTTTGTATCTAGGCTGGTAGAGCGAATGGGCTGAGCGGTCAGGTTAATTGCGGCCGCCTCCTATCTCGTCTCGTCTCGTCTCGTCCCGATTTCGCGCGCCCAACTATTTATCATTAGCGGCATTGTAATTGGCAGCCCCCACTCGAGCAAACCTCAAAGCGAAGGCTTCATTTCGAATTCCGCCGCCAAAAGCTCCCCTCTCTACTTCTTCTCCTTCTCCTCCTTCTCTTTGGCCAGGTGAGCGAGCCAAAGGAGTGAGAGCGCACCTCAGCGAGTCTCATATTGCACGCGAGCCTCGGCCAAAACGGATTCAACTCACGACGAGCGCCAACAAGCTGACCACTCCGCCCTCCACTCCACTCTATCCAACTGGCCACTGAATTCAGCACCCAGAGCCCAGCCATTGGCCCATGATTGAGCGATGATGAGCCCTTTTTGTGATCACCTGTTGCGCTGGCCGTCGACATTATGTAATGGGCGCAGATGGTGCAGCCGCAGCCGCTGGGGGCTCGCATTTGCGGAATGAAAATTAATCAACTTCAGCGGCCAGATATCCCTCGGCGAGTGCTCATCACAGCCGGCGCTGATGAACGAAAACGAGGACAGGAAGGAGTCCACGGACGCAACGAGCCACTCAAAATAAAGACGTCGGCGCCCAACTCGGCCAACCTGACTCTTCCCATACTTTGCCCCCTCTGTCCTTTCTCACAAAACAATGGCAGCCCATTTGGTTCAGCGGCGGCCCGAGCAAACCAATCGGTGTTGCATGAGAGAAGAGGTCAGGCAGAGAGGGGCGATATTTGGCCACCAATCTGTTTGGCTCATGAATTGTGGCCGCCCCGCTCAGCTCAACCTTTGGCCACTTTATCGTGACTTTGGTTCGTTATTTGGATGCGATGGCGCCTTGAGAGAAGCAGATGCGCTCAATTAAGGAGCATGATTGGCAGCCACTTGAAATGAGTTTGCTTTGCGAGTTCAGTCTGGCCGAGAAACCCTTTTACCTTTGCCTTTTCCCGCTGCACGCACCATACTCGGCCCGATGCAACCGAGAGTGGCCAAAACCTCCCGCGCCTAAATCTCAGCCTGGGAGCCCCGCAACTGAAGCACCTGTTTTCTGTCCTTCTCAGCTCTCAGCTCTCAGGTAAAGCGAGGAGCGAGGAGCTTCCTCTGCCTGGCGAGTGGCCGAAGAGGAGCGCGCATTCTAATCATACAGTACTAAACCGTGCGACTGCTGGCGCAGTAAAGCCGAGCCAGACAATGGAGGCGCCGCCGGTGGCGCATTGGCCACCTATGCAAACCGGCGATTAGCGGCAAAGGGACGCATTGCTGGCCAGGAAATGAAAAGGCCCGGCCGGTGTGGCTCTGCGAGCTCTAGCTGGCTGTTTGTTTGCGGAGAGACGGCGAGGAGCGGGCGAGATATGGCGCCCGCGAGCGAGCGAGCGCACGACCAGAGGGACGCGCGCGCTTTGGGCCCATTGTGTTTGAGAGGGTCGCAGGTAGACGAGACGGCTGGTGGTCGGCTCGGCCAGCGCAGGTGCAAATGGAAGTGGAAGTGGAAGTGGAAAGGGAAGAGCAAGTTCCGCTTAATCAGCTGCCCGCTGTTTGGCGGCCGCTTGCAGTGCCACTCAGTCTGTCGCGCGCACTCGGGACGATATTCAATGCCAGCAACAATTAGAGACGAAGATCGGGGATGCGATTATGGCGGCGCCAGTAATGGTTGGCCCACAAGTGGCCATTAGCTAATGAATCCCCTCTTCGCTTCGAGGAGCCGGCAAGCGTTTCCGGCAAGGCGCTCGCGGGCCAGGTGAGGAGCTGTTGGCATTGGAGTTGGCCAAAACTGAAGGTAGTGACATGATATGTAAATGTAACTCGAGAGTTGCTTTCAGTGAGCGCATTGTATTCGCTCGCTGGGGTTTGTTTGGCTGGCGCCGCCGAGCGTGAGGCTCGGTGGCGATTTCGCGAAAGCTCGAAGGGTATGCAAGAGCAAGATGAGAGCCGGCAGCGTTTGCCGGTCAAACAATGAGCCTGGACAATGGGCGAATGCGAGAGGCGGCCAGCTCAAACAAAGGGAAACTTGCGGTTTTCGCTCGGCCAGCTCGTTTAAGTGAAGGCAAACAAATTGTATCGAGCGAACGAGCACTAATTAGTTGGCCCGCGAAAGGTACTTCCTGTTTCAAGTCTGACACTGACTCTCTCTCTCTCTCTCTCTCGCCGGGCAAGCTGTTGGTAGAGAGAGAGAGATAGTCTGCGAGGCTGACAAGGTTGCTCGCTTGTGATGAAGCTCTTGCTCTAACCTTGTTCGCGCGCTTCCGCTCCTCTGGGCCGACCCTTCCGCCCTCTCCAATGGAGCCAGTAAGCCGGCCTGGCCGAGTCGGCGCCGATTGTCTGGCGCGCAAACGTCAAGTTCATCGGCCCGGCGGATCCGTTTGATCGCTTGCAATTTAATTTGCTCGCTAGCCCACAGATTGCGCGCTCAGATCCGCGCCGAAAGCAACATTTGCAGCTCAGGAAGGGCCGCCGATAACAAGCTTGGAGCCCAAATCTCAATCTCATGAAGCCAATACAAAGGTTTCATCGCTTCCAATGGCCAAGAGAGCAGCAACAGCAACAACAATAAAATCCTCGATTATTAGATTAAAAGGCCAACCGGCCGCGCGGTCTCACTTACCTTGCTTTAGGATCTGCGTTAAGCCAGTTCCCTCGGCTAGTGTTACAAAACCATCAAATTTATCGCATTGTTTGAGTATGTCCATAATGTCCAGCGGCTTTGCAGGCAAATCCAAGATGCCGTCGATTACGTGGATCCTTCCGCCGGCTGCTCATCGGGTTTTGGTTGGTCGGTTGGATTGAGTGTTGGTTGGATGAAAGGTTGGTTCGTTTGTTAGCTCGGCGCTTGCCAAAGGGGGGGGGAGGAGAGGCGAGGAGCCCGATATGCTTGGCTTGTTTGGTTTTGCGCCTCGGCGGGCCAAGGTGATTTATTGAGCTGTATTGTTTTGCCTTCCCCAAATCCTTTCTCTGGTGATGAAAGGAAAACAAAAGAGCGGATCAATTAACCAGGAAGTTGCAAGCTGAGCGAAGTTGTTGGCTCGCCCGCTCAAAGGAAACCCCTCGGTCCAGGTAACATGGACGACGTTTCCCTTCGCCTGCTTGATTCGCGGACGCACCAACCAAGCCGATGCTTGCGATGCGCCAATCTTGCGTCGATCCACTTTGGCAGGCGCCTGTCAAAACGGCAGCCAAGGAGGCTCAAACTGGTTGGCCAAAGGCAAAATGAGCCAGCAGATGGCTCCTGTATTCGCGAGTAAGGAGCTCGCTTCGGCAGTTGCAAACAGAATCATGGGTAGCAAATTGAATCGAGCGAGATTGCCACCCTCGCGAACGAGACCGCCGGACGCAGAGTTTTCGGCAGACACCTGCGAGCAAGCTTACGCAAAACCGATCCCATTGTTATGCACCACTTCCGATTCTCAATAGGAAGCTGCGAGTAGCTCGCGCGCTAACTTTGAGCCCCCAAAAGGTAAGAGCAGAGGCGGCAACAATCGGTTTTGGTGGAGGAGCTAAGAGGATTGCTGAATCCGTCAAAAGTCGCACAATCCGCAAAGTTGGTGGCCAACAATTAGGTTGGCGAGCGCTCGCCTGACAGCGAGCAGGAAATCGGCGTGGCCAGGTAGCTGGCGGACTTGTTAGCTCGACAGGCTCGGCCAATTATCGGCGGTAATTGTTTCCCGCAAGCCGGGTCCTCTGCGAGCAACGGCGCCAGCGTTGCCGCCACCGCCGCCGCTAGTGCGAAAGCTGGAGCGACAGGATGGACAGGCAGAGATTTGCAAAAATTCATCTGCCCAATGGAGGCGCAAGTGTGCGAAAAACACAATGGCAAACGCCGATTGTAGAGACAAATATTACCGGCGCGCTGATTAACCTGACAAACTATAACTAGCCCGCTTGTCAACTCTGGCCACAACAGCCGACCAGCGGCGGCGCTCCTGCTGCCTCGCAAAAGCCGCTCGGCTCCAGATTGACCCTTTGCAGAGTGAGGGTGCATTTGAATGTTATATTTAGGCTCCTTTGGCCCATGCGAGCGCGATCAACGGCGATGGGAAGCGCCACTGGACGGCTGTAGCTCGATGGGAAGCCCGCGCGCTGGAAGCAGCAGGTTCACTTGGACTCGGACTTCACGAGATGCGCTCGCTAGATAACCATATCGATCCAGTTTGGTTTGCTCGAGCGAACACTCAATCGGCGACCAAGAGGCCTCAGCCGAGATCTCTCGCCATCTCTTGGAAGAGCCCTCGCGATTGTTATCTCCACTCCGCATTCATAGCCCTCCGCCAGCCGGAATGGCGGAGGCCGCGGGTCAAATGTCAGCCGGACATCTGGCCAAAACGGCTCTCCTGCACTTGCTCGCCAAACAAGCCTACAATCGCGAGAGCTCCAACTTCTCTAACTCCAATTCTTTCCACTAAACTAGAAGCTTGCCAACGAATCGACGAGTGTAGGAGCTTGGAGCAGTTGGTTGGCTCCTATTCCATTTGTATATCGGCGCAAAGCTAAACGCTCCCATGATTTGCCGCAACCTTTCCAGCAAACTTAATTGAATCCATCAGCTTGCAGATGGCAGGTCATTTAGATTGAATCGTGATCTCGCCCACTTTTGTCGCCACTCAATCCGCTCCACCTGTGGCGGCTGCCTCTGCGATGGGGGGGGGGGGCGCACTTGGCTAGCTGGCTGCCAGGCAGGCAGCTTGGGCCAAGGAGGCAACGGGCGCCGGGCTTGCCAGTTAGGCGGCCGCAAATCAGTTTAACCATCGATTTGCCGATGAGCGGGCTCATGGGGCAGATGAACTTGCGGCCAGGTAGGGGCGAGCTCGGTCGGGATTGGCCAAGCGGCGCACCAGGCCGCCTGCTCCCGTCGATCTTGCGCTCGGCCGAGGGAGTAAAAGTGATACGCGCTCTCAGCGGCCGCCTTGGAGCTCAATTGAATGGCTCAGACCGGAGCAAACATAATGGCCGCTCACTATGGTCCCATGCCCAAGGATTACCTCGGGCTGACCATGGCGCTGGCCGCGGCCACCGCCTCCACCTTTCGGCGTAAAGATCCCAATGAGTTCGCGATAATGTGAACCCGATTTCCGCCACGCACATCAACCTCAAAAGCTCTGAAACAAACCCAGGCTCTCAAGCGGCCAACCAATCTTCTCTCCGTCAGCAAGCCGGACAATCCGTCTGTCTGTCTGCTGGAAGAGGAGAAGGAGGAGTATCGCTAGCATGGTAATAATGCAAACAAAATGGTAGGAAATTAGACCAACTTGAATTTCACGCGCGTCGCTCCAAATTCTCGCTCGCCCTCTACTTTGCTTCTCTCGCCTCCACTCTCAGGTAAGGCCACTTTGAAGCTCACGCTGTCCCAAACATAGAGTTAGGTAGACACAGGGAGAGAGAGCTGTTGCTCGGAGGCAGCAGCTCGGTTTGCTGCCGGATCAGTTGCAGCGCCAACAAATGAGTCCCGAGTGCATTACAAATCACCGTGATGAGAGAGAGGCGGACGAACCAGAAAACACTTCGCCTCCTCGAAAGGCAGAGCTCCTCTCCTTTCCTCGCTCAGCTCATCATGGAGTCGTAAAATTAACCTCGTAAAGGAGCTCGCTTGGGCGCCCGCTCGTCCGGTGGCGCCAGGACTCAAGCAGATGGAAGCTGATGTGTTGTTGGATCCCCAAGCAAACCAACTCTCTCATGGCGCAAACAATCTAGTTGTCTGCGCATGGGGTTGCCATAAAATGAAATGGATTCAATCAACCTCCTTCTCTTGGCCGCAAGAGGAAGGCGCCTACGTTGCTTTCTCCAGGTGAGCTCGCCGAGGGACTTCACTGGGCGAGGTTTGCACTAAATTTAACACCAGCACGAGCCTGGATGCTGGCCAAACATCAAGAGAGCTCCTCACTCTCGCCACCTCATTACTCGCCTAGAATCAACCACTCGCTTGCGCCTCGAATGGCCGCACTCTGACTCTTGCGGTGAAACTAATCAGCATACTGATTAGCCACCTCATTTACCTGCCCAAACTTGCACGACCAAATCCATTAACAAATGGGCGATTTTATAGCTCTAGTAGGTTGAATTTTTAAGGAGAAATGAGTGACTTCAATTTCAAGAGAAGCTCCACCCTCTCTCTCTCTCTCTCCCTGAAATCAATCAAACTACTTACATGGGCCAACTTGATTGGCATAGACAAGCCGCTTTCCGTTGATCGTAACCATCTTGTCGCGATGCTGATTTATCTGCAAGGATTTGCTCCGAATGAGCCGGCTCTGGCTGCGCCCATTCGCTGAAAATTCAATGGATTCCGCCGAGTCGAGCAGGTGATTCTCAATTATTTGCGACATCAAGTCTTGATTTGCGAGCCAAGACTCGATGGTCGCCAATGGGAGCCGATCAATGGCTTCATTTGAGGGCAAGATGAGCGTGTAGCCGGATTGGGTGTCGTGGTCAACAATATTCTCTATGGTATCCTTCCATTGGGGAAACAGTTTCAGCGCCCTGTCCGCCTGTAGGGCTTGAATCAAACCCATGATGCTGGTAGACATGAGGCCAACCGGCATTGACCAGGCGGCCGCGCTGTTGTTTTTGGAGCCCGGCGAGTCGCCTTGGACCAAATTGGAGCCTTGCGAGGAGTCCTGGCCACTTGTGAGCAGCGGAATCAGAGCCTGCTTTGTGGTGCAGATTTCCAACAGGTGGGCGCAATTCGAGGAGGTCAAACAACGAGATAGGAGGAGGGAGGCGAGAGTTTGGGCCGTTGATTGAGCCTGTGATGCGGTCATGCTAACGATTTGCGGTTGCTGCTGCTGCAACCTGTCGCTCTGCTGCACCATCCTGGTGGCTTTGCCTGGCGCACTGGACTTGCCAACCTTCTGGCTAAGCGGCCGCTTCTTGCTTGCGCCGGCGCCGCCAATCAACTGTTGCCTGTTGCTGCTGCCATTGCGCGTTGTTGCCTTGAGGCTTGAAGCTTCGGCAGTTCCGCCAACCTGCTTGCCAGTTCTGTTTCCGGATGCCACAGAGGCTGCTTTCTTGGTCGCTTGTTTGCTCGCGACTTGTTGCTTGCGGCCTGGAGACGAGGATTGGGTCTGTTTCGGCTGGACAAGCCGCTCGCTGCTGCGCGTCCTCTTGCTGCTGCTGCTGCTGCTTGACGTGCTTGTTGTGGTAGAACTGGTGTTGGTGCTTGCAGCAGTGCTGGTGCTGGTGCCCGTCGAGGGTCGTTGCCGCTGCAAGCTTTGCGCCATCTGCGATTGAGGGGCTCCAACGCCGTTCATCTTCCCGATCTCAGAGCCAGTTCGCACTGCGGCCGTCAAGAGGGCCTCATCGCTCATGGTCTCTTGGGCCTTCGAAACAGAGCCCTTGCTCGTGCTCTCCCTCGGACCCTCGATTTCGCCCTTCGTCTCGCCGCTCGAACTCTGGGCTTCGCCAACCGCGGTTGCAGCCGGCACTGTGCCGACCGAGCTAGCATCACTTGTTGGTGTCGTTTCTTCACGAGTACTAGCAACTGTCGAGCTTGGTTGGGCTGTGGATGCCTGCGTTGAGCTCGCTGTGCCTGAGCCAGTGACCGACGATGGTTGCCCGAGCCCCTGTGTCACAACCTCTGTGTCGCCATTATCTTGCTGCCCATTGTTGGCCTGCTCGGCTGGGGCCAGAGTGCTCGTCGTGCTGCTTACGTCCACCTGCTGCTGGTCGCTGGCCGTGCTGCTTGGCGCGGCCGTCGTGGATTGCGCCGCTGCTGGCTCGGTGGTGTCCGCATCGATCACCTCAGAGTCGGGCTCAGACGTATCGCTCTCGATCGTCGTCGTCATGATTGTAGATGCGCTCGTTGTGGATGGAGTTGGGGGAGCGCTGGTTGTGGCGTTGGATCCCTCGGGATTGGTGGTGGCGAGAGTGGTGCTGCTCGTGCTTGATGTAGTTGTTGTAGAGGTAGAGGGCGGATCGCTGATTGTTGAAACAGTGCTCGTTGAGGTTCCGTTTTGGATTCGCCTCCTATTTACGGACAAATTCATGCTCGAATCGGATGGACCACTTCCCTTGACAGATTGCGCTCCACCCTTGACGGCA
>ENA-UOVY01000177-UOVY01000177.1-plant-metagenome-genome-assembly--contig:-NODE-177-length-40039-cov-623.429247_pt1 | contig 40039 bp, 29 predicted proteins | sample MGYA00249840_ERZ761561 | MGnify/ENA primary metagenome ERZ761561 (study PRJEB28882, sample SAMN05720143) | plant metagenome | isolation source: Guanajuato, Mexico | place: Mexico:Guanajuato, Mexico...
CAACTCCAACTCGACTCAAACGCAGCCAGCGAGGCCTTCATCAAGGTGACCCGATTCCAGGTGCCGCCCTTCGTTCGGCAGGGCGACTCAGTGAGGCTGAGCTGTTTGTACGAGCTTGGCGGCGAGACTTTGCACGCGATGAAGCTGTTCAAGGATGACAAGGAGGTGAGTTTGTCTGAGCGCCCGCAACACTTCCTTGCCAGGCTCGAGCTCGCGCTAACCAGTGGGCGCCTTCCAAAACACTCAGTTCTACAGATACTCGCCAGCCTTGCGCCCCGAGGACCAGCGCATGGCGTTTCCGGTGGCCGGAATCAGCGTCGATTTGGCGAGATCAAACGAGAGCTCGGCGGTGCTGAGCGCAGTGAACAAGCGCGCTGCTGGCCAGTTCAAGTGCCAGGTTTCCGTGGAGGGCACCTTCAAGTCTGTGAGCGCAGAGCGGCGCATGGAGGTGTTGCGGCCGGGCGAGGGCCAGCCGGCAACGAGCGCAGCCAGGCGCCAGCAGCAGCAGCAGCAGCAGCAGCAGCAGCAGCGCAGCCCCGTCCAATTGGGACCGCAAGCGGGCGCCGGCAACCCGCCGCCCGTCCACAACCAGCAGCGCTCGGCGGCCAGCTCGCCCGAGTGGCCGGCGCTGCCGCTCGGCGCCCCCATCATGAGCGCCGCCCTGCTGCTGCCGCCGCCGCCGCTCCGCCCCCTCGACTCGCGCCCGCAAGTCCGCCTCCTCCTCCTCCTCCTCCTCTTGCTCGTCCCGCTCGCGCTCGTTGGTTTGTTGCGAGGGACCCATAATGATTAAACTCAATCCAAAGCCAACGCACTCCACACACACTCCCCCTCCCCATCTCTCGGCCAGAGCAAAGCCCCGCTGACGATGGGCCTCCCAAGTCACGTCGCCGCGGCCGCTTGCGGATGGCCGGCGCTGCTTCCACTTCCGGGCTTCCGAGAAGAGCGCGCGCGACAAAACAAGCCCGGCGCCCTTCCGCCCGGCGAGACTCAACTCGAGCCAGGCGCCTTGCGGCCAACTTTGAAGCTTTCAGTGCGCGCACTGTCCAAGTGCACGGCAGCCGCGCGAGTGTATAACTGCACAGGAGTATATGTGGCCAAGCTCGGCCACAATTAGGCGGGTGAACATGATTAACGCCACTGGGCCGCTCGCTGAGGTTTGCGTTGGTTAAAAACGCTCCTCTAAGTGGGCGCAAAGCGCTCAAAGGGGACAATTTAATTACATCCGCCGGTGTTGCGGCAGCGGCGAGCTAGCGGCTAATGGCCGGCCGCTTGTCTTTCAGTGTCTTCGCGGCTGGCGCTGCAGCCACGAGGAGGCTGCCCTTGGTCTTGTCTCGGCCGGCGCCAGGTTGGCCGGCCGGCCAGCCAGCCAGCCAGCCGGCAAGCTCGACCGGCTGAGCCTCATGGCCCATAAAGCGGCCGGCATGCGGCGCCGCCACCAGAGGCGCGGGCCGCCAATTTGGTTCGCCCGGCCGCCATTTAAAAGCGCCGCCCGCCAAATTGCGCCCAAAGTGGGCCAAAAAGGGCGGAGCAAAGTCAACCGGCGGCTCCCATTCTCTTCCATGGAGCCATTCTCATTCTATTGGCGCTCGTGATTGAGCCATCATTGCGACTGGAGGCGAGCTTAGAGTTGCGAGGCGAGCGGCGGCGCTCACCTGGCCGCCAGCCCAAGCGCCGCTTATCGATCATTCATCCAGATTTTTGAGAGAGCTCGCCGCTAATGGCCGAGCGCGAGCGCGAGCTAATCGTCCAGCTACGTGCTCCCGAAACGAAGCCGCGCTGAGGCCTCCTCGCTGCCCTTCCGTTTGCGTCTGCTGCCGCGTTTGAGTCTGCGTTCGCGGCCGAGTTCGAGCTGGAGCTGGAGCTCGAGCTTGAGCCTAGCGGACGCAACTTTATTAATGATGATGAGCGGATTCGTCTCGGGCGGCAGACTGGCGCCAAACAAACTGGCTAAATAATTACAGCCAACCGGCGGCCAGTTCATTTAGATGCCCGCGCGCAAAGCGAGCCTCCACTTGACCCGCTGGCCGCTGATTGCGAGCGGCCAGGTGGGCGAAGGTGGGCAAACAAGAGTGTTGCGCCGCCGCCGCCGCCGCCGCTGCTTCCGCGCCGTCCGCCCTAATCAAGAGTTGTGTGTGTGTTTGCCCGGCGAAGGGGAAACGAGAGCGGAAAAAGGCTGCGGGCCAGAGGGGCGCACGTTTGTTGTTTGACGAGCGCCAATTGGCCGGCCGACATTCATCTTTCATCGCGGCCGCCCTGCCCGGCTCACCTGGAGGCGGCCGGCCGAGTTGATAGTTTTAATCAATCTAATGCGAGCTCGAAGCCAGCGAGCGCTTTCCAATTGGCGTGCGAGCTTTCGTCACGAGGATAGGAGTTGGAATTATTACAAGCGGCCACTCCCCGCCCACTCTTGGCTCTCTCAGGGATCGTGTTTTGCGCTGGCAGCACGTAGAAGTGGACACAACGACGACGACGACAACAACAACAACAACATTGAAAGTCCCACCGGCGCCGCGAGCGTTGCGTGCGCCGGACGAGAGCTCGCAAACGCGCATAGGCGCGCGCGAGCCTAGCGCCGCTCCATTGCGCTCGCCACTCGAACAATTGCGTCCGCTTTCCTCGGCTCGGCCGCGCTGAAATTGATTCGGCTGATTTATGCCTATGCAAGTCTATCACGAGCTGTCCGAGCGGCCGCCACTCGCGCGCTCCTCTCTCAAAAGTTGCCCTGCGCCCAACCTGGCCGCAAGCTCGGCCCAGCTTGTAGGCGGAAGAGGAGAGGTGAGACAGGTTCAATCGGCCGGGCAACAACTCTTGCGCCGGCCAGGAGATTAAACTTTATTCGCCCCATTTGGCCGGGCCAGCAATAGGCTGGCCTGTCGCCGCCTGAAAAAGGGTGGCCGAAAGACTTGGAGGCGGAAGTGGGAGTGGCAAAAGTGGTGGACTTTTGAGGGCGAGGCAACAAGCGCGCTAAAAGGTCTCCTCGTCCAGCTCGACCGGGTAGCAGCCGGTTAGACAGGCGTCGCAGTGGCCCACCTTGCTGCGGATCTCCTGGCGCTCCCTCTCAGCGTTCTGCTCGCCACCCTGGCGCTCGCTGCTCGCCCTGCTCTGCTGGCCCATGTCAAGGCTGCCCACCTCTGGCATCATGAGCCGACTCTTATCGGCCAACAGCTTCTCGATTATTCCCGACTGAACCGACTCGCGCAAACCCTCAACGGACAGATACTTAAGCGAGGCGGCGCCCAAGGTGAGCGCGAGCTGCTCGGGCGACAGGTGATTCGCAATCAGCTCCTCCTTCGTGGGAATGTTGATGCCCATGTAGCAGGGATAGTGGAGCGGCGGCGAGGCTATCCTTATGTGGACCGCCTTTGCGCCGGCCTCGCGCAACAGGCGCACCAGCTGGCCAATGGTTGTTCCGCGAACGATTGAATCGTCAATCAGTATGATTGATTTTCCAACAAAGTTTTCAGTCAGCGGGCCAAACTTCTTTGCAACGCCCAAGCGTCGCAATCTTGTTGATGGTTGTATGAAAGTGCGGCCAACGTAACGATTCTTGCAAAACACCTCAACGTACGGAATGCCGCTCCTCTGCGAGTAACCCAAGGCGGCCGGAATGGAAGATTCAGGCACAGGCGCAACAATGAAATCCCTCTTGTCCTCCTCACTCTCCACGGCCGGCGACTCGTCTGCCAACCGCTCGCCGCAACGCTTTCTAACCGCATAAACAGTTTGCCTCTCCAATATTGAATCAGGTCTTGCAAAGTAAACGTACTCGAATATACAGAACGAGGGCGACTCAGCCTGCGCCGGTCGGGGCATCACGGCCAGAGTTTTGGGCATCTTGTTTCGTTCGAACTTGATTATTTCGCCTGGCTCAACATCGCGCTTAAGCTTTGCGTGAACGCTTGGAAATGGACAAGATTCAGATGATATACACCAACCCTCAACAAAACAATTGTCAATAACACTGAACGGGATGCTTCCAAAGTCGCTTGCGTTCGGGGGCGGAACTAGCATTCCAATTGTTAGGGGCCGATTTCCGTATGAGTCGCGAGTTGCGTATAGGCACTCGTTGTACATGACTATCAGCGAGTAGGAAACTGGCGTCAACGACATCAGGTACAACAGGCGAGAGGTTATGTTGTTCTCCTCAACACTTAGATCAACCTTCCATCTTGGCGTTCGCATCTGGTTTTGAGATAAGGCTGTTTGTGTTGTCGTTGTTTGGTCCTTGATTTCGCCATCCGTGCTCGTGCTGGACACCTTCTTTCTGAACTTTGGATGCTTGAACTCGTCCGGCGGCGTCTGGCTTAGGCACTGGGTTATAAGCTCGGAGTCGCCGCCGGTCGTCAAACCGACCCCATGCGATAGGAGAGTCTCCCTGAGGTTGCTTGAATTGACTAACTCGCCATTGTGGGCCACAGCTATAGTTCCATACTTGGTGTGCACGACAAAGGGTTGCGCCAATTGGATGCTACCACTGCCGCCCGTCGTTGAGTACCTGGTGTGACCAATTCCGAGGTTGCCCTTCAAGGACATCATTGACATCTCACTGAAGGCCGAACTAACAAGGCCCTCAGACCGGGACACATTGAAGGATTCAGTTTTATATTTACATGTCACTATTCCCGCCGACTCTTGGCCCCTGTGCTGCAGTCCAACTAAACCTAAGCAAATTATCTGAGCTACATCGAGACTAGTTGGCCAATCACCGTTTGATATGACACCAAAAACACCGCATTTCTCCTCTAAAGCTCTCTCACGAAAACTATCCTCAACAAGCTCCTCCTCGAGAATTGAATTTGAACTGCCCTCGTCGGCGCTGAGCCGACCAGTTGCGGCAAGTCGAACCCTCTTTTCAGCTAGACTTTCCTCTTTATTTTTCGTGCTTCCTTTATTGGTTGTAGATTTAAAATTGCAGTCTGATTGCGCCGACTTGGACGAATTGGAATCTTCAAATCTAAGCATTGCGTTTGGCATTATTCTAATTGTTCAAAAGAACATCCTAGCGACTTTGGTGATCTATAGTGTGACCTATTGATAGTATAACTCAAGATTGGTGCCGTCTCCTATCTCATAATCTTCTAGTGTGATGTGGTCTTTGAAAATGGTATACCATTTCTTGAGTATTATTCTCTCCGCCTTGGTGCCAGTTTTGATAGCTATCACTTTCTTTATATCACCAATCGTGTCATCCTCGTTGCATAGAACTCTAACCTTTTTTCCCAGTCGATCGTTGACGGTTATGGCTATCATGATAGTAACCGGGGCATGAATAACGAGATCTCGATGAATGAACAGTAGATGCGATATAATCCACAATGATGTAGCGCCTGAATTCCAACTTGATACAAGCCTCGATTATTTTAGCCCGCACTCCCAGCCAACTTTATCACGGTCCTTATAAATAGTGATCTCACAAATCAAGATTTAAAGATCCAGCCAACAATGGTTGATATTGCGATAAAATGGAAGTAAACACTTGAGATTGGAACCGCCGATTGGTTGCTGATAATATATCCTTAGACTGTACCAATTCTGAATTCAAACATTATATTTGTTGCCATAAACATCCCAAGATGCATCAAACAACCAAAATCGACCGAAAAAATATTCAAATTTCGCGCGACTTCTCCATGAAGCGTGTTGACGGAAGCGGCATGCGTAGCTTTCAATTGCAATCCAATCAGTGGGCACTCGCTCGAGAACTACGCTTCAATCTATTCTTATAGGAGGTATTAACTCATCAAATTGGTCTTGAACCATATTCATATTTATGCACACATACCTTAGACATCCACGTCTAGAGCCAATCGAAACGCTAGAATGTCGCTTAACCAATACAGAATAATCGGCCGTAAGCTGCCGAGTGAAAAGGATCCAAATCCGCCTATGTTCCGAATGACCATCTATGCCCAGGACGAGGTCGTTGCCAAATCCAGGTTCTGGTACTTCCTGAGGAAGCTCAAGAAGATCAAGAAGACAGCTGGTCAAATAGTGAAAATTCAGCAGGTTTACGAGAAGGATCCAATGGCCAAGGTTAAGAATTATGGCGTCTGGCTGAGATATGATTCTAGAACTGGTACCCACAACATGTACCGTGAGTACAGAGAACTTACAGTGGCAGACGCTGTAACTCATGCATACAGGGATATGGGATCCCGTCATTCTGCTCGCGCCTCCTCAATACAGATTATTCGTGTCGCACCAATTGAGGCCAGCAAGTGTCGTAGACCGAATATCAAACAATTTCACAACAACAAAATTAGATTTCCGTTGCCATCACAATTTGATGGCAAGCTTAAACGCTTCACAACAAGGCGACCAAAGGCTAGACTTATTTAGATTGGACCATCAATTGCTCGCTTACTGTTTTCTTGAGCTGCTCCCTCAGAGGTTCTTAGATCCATGTAAGCAGTTCGGGTTGTAGTTTTGTTGAGATGACTCAACAAGTGAAGAAGCAAGCAAACAAACAAATAAAGTAAGAGATAACTTGCAAGACTCCCTTCAGTTCTATAAATTGTGCACGTTTAGCGCTGCGAGTTAGTTTGTAAGGTTAAGCTGACAATTATTGGCACATATCCATCAAGTCACCTCAGCTAGAGTGTTGAAGAGGACCCAACACAATGATAGCTGATAGGTGGAAATACTTGTATTCCATAATCTGCACATCTTAAAACTCCCTCAACTTTTCTCTGTCTCCTTCCAACCTCCAGAGATTATCTAGCAGGTTCATAAATAATTGTTGCCTAGGAAAAGCAATTTTTGAATCCTGGCTTTGGCAGAAAATTGGGCATTGGTGATAATTTTGATGCCCAGCGAGTGTGTGTTTAGAACTACCCAAAAGACCAATCGATCGTAAGCTTACGCCTATAACAAAGGCTTGCTTCTAAGCAAATATTCGTCTCTCCATGGCCTCTCAAAGCGCACAAGCCTCCACAGCAATTGATTGTTCTACCGAGCGGCCAGCCAAGCTCATTCATTCTGCGCTAACCAAGAGGAAGTACATTTTTCGAGCGAGCATGTATTGTCGAGGGAAGGTGGTGGCTATTCTAGCTGAAATGACTTTGTACGCTACTTGGCTAGTTTACTGGTTTTCCAAAGTTTGCCACCAACCTTTTGGTCCATACGAAGTTTGGTTGGGGTGAGAGCACGCGATCAAATTTCTAGCTAGTAGTCAGGTAGTTGAGAAAGCCACTGCTGCTTATCATTACCTTCACCAACCCAATAGTTATCTAGATGCCAAAAGCCCATGGCCACCGATTGATTTTCGCAAAGATCCCGGCAAAAGGACCAACAAATGCACCAGCTATACACAAATGGGATGGGCTCCGAAGCTAACTGTAATATTATGGAAATAAACTTGGCGAGACCATTTCAACTATTCTCACTTGAGCCTTCGCCTGGCTCATTGTGTTCCTGCCTTACAAAGGGACGAAAGTTTGACTTGTAAAAGTATGAGTGGACTAGAGGGGGCTGGAGTTGGACAGGGAGTTTACTTCTGCCAACACCAATGTCCAGCATGAGTTATCAAACCCCTTTCTAAGCTGAGCCCTCTCAGCATAGCTAAACAAAGAGGTAAGCTGGAGAGAGAGAAAGAGAGAGAGTTTGCTGTCTGATTGTCAAATGTAGGCATATAATGTCGGGGTTACTTCAATTAATCGATGCTGTAATTTCAGCACAATCGGAGGATGGAGCTGAAACGGATACGCATTAACCAGCCCATTCCAACATTGCAAGTTTGTCCTCAGATGTATGCAAGCATCCTAGTGGATCGAGGAAACTTGAAAGTCGTTGGTTAATGTTCCAGTTTCATTGCGTTGATGATGAAGTGAGCGACTGTAACACAAATGCAAAATTTCAACAATACTCAAAACCTTTGGTCAATACTCGAAGTAGCGTCCTTAGGTGCGCAATCAAGCGGCGGGTTCATCGGGGAGGATGTGGCGTCAAGTAACTGGCTGGAGCTCCTTTCGAGCGGCCTCAGATCGCCGGTATCGAAAATTAGGTTCCTCTTTTATCTAGTTTGGCCGAGCGAAATAATGTTCTCTTCGCTCGAACTTGTCCCAAGATATGTTACGGAGGTAAGTTTACGAGACAAGAGAAGATTGCATTGACATTCGTATCAGCAGCGATAAGCGAACAACTTTCGCAAAGATGTTTCCGGTCTTTTTCCTCGTTGCCATCCTTGAGAATGTGATTCGCTTGATTCAGGGTAAAAACTCAATAAGAGTCAACGAAACTATCGGATCCCTTAGCCAAGGGATCTTCCAGGAGTGTCTAAGGATTAAGGTCAGAAGCATTGAGGTGTTGATGTACTGTTTAGTGTGGGATAATTTTCGCCTAACTACTCTAGCCTGGGACTCCCTTTGGACCTGGTGGCTTTGTTATCTATCCGTGGACTTTGGATTCTATTGGGCACATAGATTAGCACATGAGGTTAACTTCATTTGGGCCATCCATCAAGCTCATCACAGTAGCGAGGAGTTTTCAATTGTCTCAGCGCTTAGACAGGCAGTATTGCAACCGTTCACAGCTTGGGTAAGTCGAACTGGGGCTCTCACCTTGACTGCCACTGGTGGACACAACACTGACGGTTTACCGCTTAGTTCACTTATATGCCAATGGCCATGTTCATACCTCCCCAGATATTCTTAGCCCACCTACAGTTGAGCGAGCTGTATATGGCCTGGCTCCACACCGAGATTGTGGATTCGATTGGTCCCCTAGAATGTATACTCAACACACCAAGTCACCACAGGGTCCACCATAGTCGTAATCCGGAGTATATAGACAAAAACTACGGCGGAATGCTGATAATATGGGACAGAATTTTTAATACTTTCAAGGCTGAAGACAAGAATAATCCACCTGTTTATGGGCTTGTCCATCCGGTAAGGAGTTTCAATCCACTCAAGGTGCAATTCCATCCTTGGCCAGTCATTTGGAGGCGTTTTGTACGCTCAGACAATATTAGAGACAAATTGAAAGTTTTGTTCAACGGGCCAGGGTGGAGGCCGGGACTTAAGCGATTAGGTAATCCCGAAGATCTACCTCGGATCACCCGCCCCATCGACTGCTACGATCCCAAATTGAATTTTTGGCAAAACGGCTACATTGTGGTCCATTTTGGTCTGTTGCTGCTCTTTTATCACGAACTAACTCTCTACCAAAGTGAATTCAGCCCTCATAACCTCAACGCTGGTGTTCTAGGACTACTCATGTCGATTACAACGTTGGGTTTAATGCTTGACAACAGACGATACTACAATTCAATCTTTGAGCTACTTAGGTGCATCATGTTTCTCCAGACTCGGCATTACCTGATTCCCGTCATGGATCATGGGCTTGAGCGATCTGGTGCTAGCTCGATTCTTAGACTGTTGGTTACGAGATCAATATGTATTCTGTTTACACTATCGATGGTGGTTAACATGATAGTTCTGGGTGCAAGATTCATAACAAGACATAACAAGTGGCCTACCAATAAGTACTTGGAGCAAAACTTCAGACTATCGAAGAAGCTATTGTCTAGAATAAATTGAACAAACAGCACGAATGTTTTTTGCTAAAATATCAATAGCTCGTTGATGAACTCATTGATTACAGACATCTGTCACATTTCTGCGATATACAGATCTTCTTGATTCGATTTTATGGGTATGTTGCAGGGTCCTCAGCAGTATTTGGAATCCAGAATGACATTCTGGAGCACCCTGAAGCAATCAACATGAATTTAGGGTTAAACATGACGCATTGCACTGCCTCTGGCGACGGTCTTTCAGGTTTGAGGACGGTGATCTTGATCCCTCTACTTGCTGACCATACGTGTATACAGCCGTCGAGAGATCCGCATAAGATATATTGAGAGTCTGGGGAGTATGACGCCTCACAAGGATGCTCTAGAGGTGAAGCTAGTTTGGGACCAATGGTTAATTTGTGTAATGGTTGGCCTGAGAATGCGTCAAGTATGTAAAGTTCCTCGAAATTTGTTGTGATCAAAATTTGTTTGCCATTGGGAGAAAACTTGAGCGATTTCCAGGTTAAATTAGCTAGAGGAGGCTTCGGTAATTTGATTGTGTTGAACGGTCCGTTCTCATACAATCTCGAGTCATAAAGCTTGACCACGTCGTTGTCGCCTACAGCAAAGATTAGACCTTCGGGGTCGTAATTTGCCGTTGGGGGCCCTAGAGTTGCAAGTTTTCCTATCAGTTTGTCAGATTTCAAATCCCATAATCTAATTGTATGGTCCAAAGAACCAGAGAGGAATGAGTCGTCAGCAGGGGACATACTAAGTGTCACGACGCGCTTTTCGTGGCCAACAAAATATCGTAGGTACTTGTTATCATGCAACGAAAGATATCTGATGGTGTCATTTTCTTTGGTCGAAGTGTGAATGGCAGTATTATTTGCATGAGTGTATCTAATCAAATCTACCCCGTACTTTTTTGAGTTTATTTCCCTCTTCTTGATACCTTTTTCGCAATCATATAGCATGATGGTGTCATCATCAGATGAAGAGATGAGACTTTTTCCATCTTGAGAGAAGTCTATCGAGTTAATGCGAGCTTTGTTTTCGCAAAACTCTTTAGCTACTTTGAACTTGACGATATTAGCGTCCTCAAGCTTCATTGAACGTGATAAAGAACTAAAATCATCCAGATAATTATAGAATGTCGAAGACATGTGTTTGTAGGTATGTTGACCCAGGTAAATGTGACATTGATTCACCAATTATAATCTTAGAATACCGGGAGCCTTCGAGTGATTTCATAGAGAATCAAACTGACCGTACACGTTTGTGTCCCCAAATGCAGTGAATAGGCAATGACTCTTGAGACTACGAGTTTCGTGTTTATTTTCTAGTCCTCACAGTAAATTTTTTCGCCTCAGCCCGTTTATTCGATGAATGCCAAACGTTTCATATCTCCAATTTCCCCCCATTTAAGCGTAAACATTTAAACCTTGTTACCATTTATGTGATCAAGATGGCCAACAATGCCACCTTGCCATCAAATAACGATAAGCAACCAAGCGACCAGACCCTCAATGACTCAAAAGATTTGATGGCCCTTTTTGAGTCGTTGCAGGCTCTCGATATTGACCAATTAGTTGGCAAAGATGTCACGAGTGTGTTGCCATTTTTGGCAGGTCTACTTCTTAGTCCTTCTTTTGTCAAGCGGCAGCAGCTCCTCGAATTGGTATATTCAAACAAGAAGATGAACAATGTTATACAACTCATGTTGGCGGGGACTATAGAACCCGGCGACTTGGTAAATCCGCCACAAATTTTATTCTTCGAATCCTCCCAGGCGATCGATAAGCTCAGAATAGTAGCTGCCGAATATATCCGAATACAAGATCTCGCTCGTCAGTCGACATTCAATCAAAACACTGGTCCAAAACTTATACAATCAGATCTGTTCGATAATCCGATTTACTTGGATGATGTATCCTATTGTTTATACACTCTGCTTTGCCGACCTACCACCATCTCAATTATCAACATACTTGATATGGCCGAGGCACTGCTATACCTCAAGCATGGATCCACTTTCATCGTTCGACTAGTCGGCAACATGCCAGATCGATGTCAAGAGGTATGCCAGTCCCTCGTTACCTATGGAGACAGGCAAGACGAAGGCGCCGGTCTTAATGAAGTTTCTGACCAGAGAGCTAAAACTCTCAGACTTCTCTGCACCATGAATCCCTCTATCGCTCTTACGGTTCGATCGCTAACCCTGCAACTGTGCAAGATGCCCTCTCTTACAATAATGATAACCCTCGATCAGATGGACAAAGCCTTGGACAAATATGAGACCTCTATTAGTCAGCCAGTCACTACGAACTCAGGAAATAAGGTTCGAGATGTTGACGTTGATCTATCATCTAGAGCAGTTTCGGAACTAGAGAACAGTTATGATAGCGCAGTTGCATTCATGACGGGCATACTTTTGGGGCTCGATGATTCAACAAGGACTTGGTTCTCACAATATACTAAATCTGCGCAGCAGAAGCGTATCGACCAAAGCCACTATACTGTACTATCCAGATTTAGATCTCAATTAATCAATTACATGAATATATTATTTCCTCCTCTTCTTGAGGAAGATCTCATTGTTGATCAACCGAAAATTGACGCTCCCGGAAATTCTGTAGACCAATCAAGAAAGACAAAGTTGAGAGAGCAGAACGCCAAGTTGATCAGAGCAACCGCAACCCTGAGACTGTTTTGCGCTTTTAGGGGTATAGGTTCTCTGAAATTGAATTCCAACGAGTCTGATATTCTTCTTAGATTGATTACGTGCAAACCGATGGTTAATCAGACAACTGTTAATTTTGCTACAACAGGTGTTTGTACTCTCCTTGCCTGCTCAGCTCTGATCAACAACCAGAAAGAGGAAAAACGCGCAGCTGAATGGCTCAGATGGCTCATCAAAGAATCTAACTATAGTGATAACAGATACTCAAGTCATGGAAAATGTTCCATCTCCGAATTGCTACTTTTGATTGCCATACACTTTCAAAATAACCAAAATAACCAGATAGCCGAGTTGGTATGCGCCACTCTAGGCATGAAACTTCAAATCAAAGCATCAGTATCGAAATGCAAATCCCTTTTTGTTCAAGAAGTATTCAACGACCAAATGGTAGCTGAACATGCTGTTAGGGTACCTGTCACCAAAAATCTCAACAACAATATCACCGAGTTTCTACCTGTTCACTGTATTCACCAATTATTAGAGAGTAGATCCTTCAGCAAGCATCAAGTACCCATCAAAGATTGGATCTATCAACAGATATGCCAATCAAAAAAACCCATCCATCATATTCTGCCAAAACTCATCGAGGCCTATGTAAACTCTGTGATAGTCTCAACATCTATTCATGGCCATTGTGGAACCAATCAACCTATTCCTGAGGAGGACATTTCGCGCATATTTGAAACTCAGTTATATTCTATTGAGAGAAATGTCAACCCAACAATTGTGGAGAACGGATTCAATGACACTATTAGACCCGAGAGAAAGAAGATAAAGAAGGAGACAATCGGAGATCCTTCGAACACAAGCAATGAACTGAGCAATTGTAACGCGACAAATGAGCAGCCAATTATAGTTGATGTCGAAGCAGCCCAAGTTTTGCTTCTTTATTACTTGGTTCTCTATGAAGACATTAGATTGAAAAAGAATGCAGACCTCTCTGCCACAGAACGAGCCAAGCTCATCAAATATAGTCCGGATTTCATGATGGATATACCGGTATTCTACCTTCTCCAGTTGGTTCGCGACAATCAATCTTCATTTGGAGCCATACTTCCTGACTTACTCAAATTGGTTACATCCCAATATCCACAGCTTTGTTCCATACAACATTGGTTGACTATGGATCACTACAAATCATACACTTCAAGTGGAAATAGAAGCCTAGACCATGAAACATGTCTCGGTGAATCATTTATGGCTACCCTCAAAAAAGAGGGCAATTTGATAACATCTCGATCTCCCAAGGTGAACCTTGTAAAACAGTTGGCTGACAGTTACAAGAACATCGAGACAGACAAATCATCGCTCGTGCGCACAGTAAATCAAGTGTTGGCCTTGCCCAAAGAGGAGGTGTGGCCGTTCGTCCAACTGTTCATCGAAAATTTCTTCAAGATCGTGAACCTCAGTGACAGATACGACACAGAAAGTGAAAAACTAGTTCATGTGACAACCAAGTTGTGGTGGAAGTTCAACACAATATTCCCTCGAAAACTTTGGGTGATGACGGTCAACGCTCTCAAGCGGCCTCAGAGTCTCAGATCGTCTGTTGATGTGAGACCAGTGGAGTATTCATGGGATGAGTTAGCTTTAGATCCACTCATAGTTCTAAGATGTGATGGCAGGGTTTTCAGATGCGTTGATATATTGAACATTGTCTTGCATATCCTTAGTGCGTTTCTGGCGGCATCAAGACGCTGCTTACAAGACCAAATCAATGAGCAACCCAATCGACAGAAGGATGTCCGCAATCTTGATGAATTGCGAACAACTCTTATTCTCGCTCAAACTAGTGCTGCAATTCAGATTCTTCTCGAATCATGTATTCCCAGTGAGAACGAGCAAGAAGCCTTGAACAAACGAGAAATCGAGCACGAGCTGGACAACGTCGAGGAATCTCTCCTCAAGAGATTTGATGCCAGCGTCAATTCTGTATGCGAACATTTACATCAAGTATTCATCGCGGATACAAACTTGGCCAAACTTGTACATTTCCAAACATATCCAAGTGAGTTATTAGCAACGACATCTGATAAGATACCTTCGATGCATATTTGCCTCGATTTCATACCGGAGTTGTTGAGCCAACCAGATCTGACAAAGCAAGTGTTTGTTATTGAATTGACGTCTCATCTATGTGAGAAATATGCTATTACTAAGTCGTTGAATGTTGCAAAACTTTGTTTCAATGTTGCTTATACATTGTTACAACTCTTACCTAGCGAGAGAAGGGCCCATTTCTTTATACCTGTCTTACCGGCTTTGCAGAGAATTTGCAATATATTTCCAATCTTGAGAGAGGACGCCGGTATAATCTTGTCTCAAATTCAACAGATAACACTAGCTCACATGGCTTCGACCTCGTCACGGTTGAGTCTCGGCTCAGCCAAACCTTTTGAAGGATTAGAAAAAATGAGCTGGCGCGAGGTGAGGAAGTTGATGAAAAGATTTAGTTTGCATGAGGCCTTGTACTTGTGCATTCAGAAGTGCTCACTAGATTTGGTAGAACTTAAGGATTCTAGGAGAGAAACTCTTTGCTCACAACAAAACCACAATCGACAACCGGCTTACAGTACCATCTTCGCTTATGGTAACCACGTGATCAACCCCGCAAGCAATCAGAGTTGATGATGCATTGCCGAATAAAATTTTGTTATCAATTTAGTTTATCGAGTGTTTAATATTTCAGTGCATGCAACAGGTCTACTAGTACTCGAGTTTCTTTGGCACCTCCCATGGGAAAATATCACGGCCGAAGTGACCGTAAGTACTCGACTGCTTATACATAGGTCGTCTGAGCTTGAGTTGGTTTATAATGCAGCCAGGCTTTAAGTCAAAGTTTTTGTGGACAATATTAAGAATTTCGGTGTTACTTCTTATACCCGTGCCGTAGGTATCGACCATAACCGATTGGGGTTGCGCAACACCGATGGCGTAGGTCACTTGCACCTTGCAGCGGCGGCAAATCTTTGCAGCCACGAGAGATTTGGCAATCCAACGAGCCATGTAGGCGGCGGATCGATCTGTCTTGGTTGGATCCTTGCCTGAAAATGCGCCGCCACCATGAGAGCCCCAGCCGCCATAGGTGTCGACGACAATTTTGCGCCCCGTTAGACCAGAATCGGCGTGGGGACCACCGCGAATAAACTTGCCACAGGAGTTAATATTGTAGATAGTTTTATCAGTCAATAGGTTAGATGGAATGGACTTTTTTATCACTAATTCTAACAGCTGCTTCCTCAACTCTTCGAGCTCAATATTAGGTGAGTGCTGGGCAGATAGGGTAACAGCGCGCACATATAATGGAATCAAGGCCCCTCCATCTCGTTGATACTCGATGGTAACCTGAGACTTTCCGTCCGGTCTTAGCCAAGGTAAGATCCCAGAATGTCTGAGCTCGTCTAGCCTTTGAACCAACCGATGCGACAACAATGCGGTTAGCGGCATGCACTCGGGAGTCTCGTCGGTAGCATAACCAAACACCTGACCTTGATCTCCAGCTCCAACATCAAGCTCCTGCTTGTTCTTGTGCACTCCAGCAGCAATCTCAGGACTTTGTTCACTGATTTCCATAATAACCTTGCAGGTGTTTGCGTCGAATCCTATCTCCATGTCAGTATAACCAATGTCCCTAACGACATCGCGCGCTATCTTTTCATAGTCAATATCGGCATTTGATGTGATCTCTCCCAACAAGAAAATTGTCCTATTTTTGATAGTTGCGTCCAAGGCCACGATGGCACACTCGTCTTGGGCCAGGTTGGCGTCCAAAATTGCGTCACTGATTTGATCGCAAACCTTGTCAGGGTGTCCCTCCGAAACTGATTCAGAAGCGAACACAAAGGTGTCCTCGCTTGTCTTGCGTGGTATATTATTGGTTTCCATGATTTAGCCTAAATGATATGGTACAAATTGATCCTTTTGTTGCTAGAGTTGTATTTAAGTTCGGAAGAGACAATGAGAGAGCCCGATGATTGTGGTCAGTGTTGGGCCCGGTTGTGAGAGTATATCTCAGAATATTTGCAGGTTACACGCGGTTTCAAACTGTATACCTCCCGTATGATGCTGCGGCGTGCGCGAGCAGGCGAGAGCGTGTCTTGAAGGGACTCTTGCAGTGAAAGTTTCCCACTGGAGTCTGAAGGGAACACGCGCTTGTAGGGCTTGTGCACCTGTGTGCTCTCATCAATCGGATGGCCCGCGTGGCTTTACCTGCCCTGTGCGGTTGCGATTAGCGAATGAGAGGGGGGCGACTAGCCCAGGCTGGCCTTGTTGCGCTCAGAAGAAAGATCGAACTTTGATTCGTACTTTGGCATGGTAACCGTGACTCTTTCCAAGGAAATGCATTCGTCGGTTGGCTGACGTCAGCAGCGAGAGACAAATATGATCTAATTTATCTCTAATTGTCCCCATATTTCTTGGCTCCGTTTGATCAAATTAATAGGCCTCGTGGTTTTCGAGGGTTATTCATGTGCAATCAGTTGTGTTGTAACTGTTCGACTCTATCAGATCAATCCTACTGCGCTCGTAGGATGGGAAATTCAGGCACTCGAATGATTTGTGCCCGCGGTTTGTTGGAACTCAGTTGTATGCTAGTTTCCAATTCGTTGATTGTAATCACCCGATAATCGAAAGCTTATATCGGAGCCCAATCTTGCAAACAACCACGCGTTCGCCAGCCCGCCCTATCTGGCGCCTAAGGCATCGACCTGTCGTGAAGGTTTCACGGCGAAGTCCATCATCTCCTGCAGCCCACCTGATTTGCTACTTGTAAATTCAGCATAGCAAGGCTGAGATCCTTGGTCAAACCTGATTCCGCCTCTATCGTCACCTATCGGCCTAACATAAATGTCACCGGGAGATTTTCTTTACGACATCGACACTCGTTGTCACTAGAGTTAACGGTGACGATCGAAGCCCGACATCAATGTGCATTCATCGTTGCTTTGAGTTCACACTTGCAAATCCGAATCCCCTCAACTTGGGCCTGCAAGCGAGCTTTCGATGTTCGTAAGCCTAAGGTTTCATTCGAGATTTGGCCTCGATTGAAGGGGCTCAGTTTCAGCAAACTGTGCATTCATCTGCTCGAAGATAGGTTTGTTCGAACAGTTTGAGGAGATTCCACTGGAAGAAGCCATGATTCAGCACACACTCAATCTGCTGACCACTTTGACCAACTTCCTGATCAGTTCCATCACCCGAGTCAGCGCATTTTCGTTCGTTCTGATAACAATTAATCTGGTTTTGCTATGGCGATTAAAGCAAAGGAACTTCAAGAAACTCAAACTGAGATTTGGCCTTCCAGTGCCTGAAATCTCGCACCCTTTCTTCGGGCACTTGAACGAGATGAGCTCTCGTTTCAAGGAACTCAAATGGCACAAGGAGCTCGGCGCCATCTTTGGCTTATACAACTGCGATACTCCAGCCATCAAAATTGCCGACGTCAATCTTGTCAACGAAGTTTTCTTCAAGCAAACAAAGGTATTCAATGCGAGAGTCCTGCGCGAGTTTAGACTGCAAGTTATCAAGGATACTATACTTTTCAATAAAGGTAATAGTTGGAAGAAGATACGAAAGATCATCCAACCTGCACTGGCCGAGTATCGCGTGAAGCAGAACGAGAGCGCTACCACCATAAGAGATATCCAAAGCGGGATTGACGCTCTCATTGGACGTTTCAAGTCCCTGACGCGCTGTCCCCATTCTGACGCGATTCCGATCGACGACAAAGCTGGACTTGAGTACAATGAGAAAGGTTTTGCTCCCATGGAGGATTCCGGTAGTCCAACTGGTTGGGCCTTGCATATGAACACGTATGCAGTGATGCAAGTGATCACCTTGGACGTAATCCACCGGTTGGCCTTCAACTTGAACGATATCGACATAACTAAGGGAGCATCTGACCCCAGTTTGAAGTTGATAAGATATCTCCAGGATAGTGTGCAGTCTTTGAGATATAAGATTGCGTTGGCGGTGCCATTGTCACGTCTAGTTCTTATACCATGGATGATCTTCTTTGATCCTGCGATAAAGGCCTATAAGCAAATTGTTAGCGGGATCTTGGACAATGTGGTAGCTGATTGGGATCAGAGGACGAGGAAGGCAAAAGAGGGGGAGGGAACTGAACCAAGGAGGATCTACGATGTTCTATTGCAGGAGTATCAAGCAGGAAACTTGAGTCGTCTTGAGGTCAAATGTAAGTAAAATCCTGCCGCATTTCCTACGGCCTCCTTTGACGATCAGAATCACTCTCTTCTCTGGCAGCAAGAGGCTCTGAAAGCCAAGCAGCACTGATATTCAAATCCATCATGTAACTGCACCATTTGAAGAGCCCTCAAACCACCTAGGGTTTTAAGCCTGGCATGCCTATGTCAGATTCATTACAAATCTTAATCATTTGCTAATTTTCGTTTCTTAAAATGTTTCTGGTTGGAACTTCTCATACATTCATTTTCTCTTCAGCCTTCTCTGACATTATGATTGCCACCCCAACACTCAATCTCGCTTTCGATTAATGGGATCCGTTTGCAACAAACAAAGCAAACATCATGGCAATCCTCATTGCAGGATACGAAACGACAGCCACCACATCGACGTACATACTTTGGTGTGTTGCAAGGTATGATTCGTGCCGAGAGAGATTGCGATCGGACATTCTGAACTACGGAATCGAATCAAAATACTTGGATATGTTCGTGAAGGAGGCCATGCGAATGTATCCAGCGCTTCCTAATTTCGTCATTCGAACTGCCCATGAGGATACAAAGTTGGCCGGTTACGAGATCAAGCGGGGAACGTCCATTCATATGAGTGTCAATACGATCCATTACGATGAGTCCATTTGGCCCAACCCGAACGTCTTTCAGCCGGAACGATTTGCAGGAGGGTTAGTAATCCATCCTCTCGCTGACTAAAATAACATATATTTATGGACTCTCAGCTCTGGCAAGCCGTTCTAAATCTTTGTCTTCTAGTAGCTCATATTAATTCACCTCCTCTCACGGATCTGTCCTTCAAACTAGCAAAACGTATCCGCCCGGAGCATACGCGCCCTTTGGTCTGGGGCATCGGATGTGTGCCGGCTACCAGCTTGCACTGAGAGAGATGAAGACCATTGTCTGTGAGTTTCTAACCAATTTCGACATTCAACTAGTTGCACCCGCCGAGATGACCGTGGAGAGTGCGTCAATCTACCTGACGCGCCCCAAGCATGAGGTTCGCTTGAAGCTGGTCCCAATTTTAGAGGCGCCTGGAAGGAAACGAGCTGGCAGTAGTGTTCCCGTTGATAGCGCCTTATCTGAAAATGGGTTATCCTCTGAAAGTCCCGCTGAATCCAACTAAATAACCCCAGATGACGCTCGAGTCTACTTAGAGCGACAAACTAGGGTGTAGAAGAAGTTGCGACCATTAAAGTAGAAGAGTCGGGCATTCAACTAGATTCTTGTTTCATTGTTTACCTGTTGCCGTAGTTTCCGGAGCTAAAAGTCAACGAACTCCCAAACTCAACTAAATATGAGCTATATTTTTTATGCAAAGCGAGAGTATAACATTGACGATTCTCCGCCACAGAGCTGGTTTTGGCTTGATGCTGTCCAAAGTCAATTTTTAGAATATTCACGAGTTAACTCTTGCCATTGTGCGAGATTTCAGCAACACTCTCGCTGGTTTTGAAAGCTGTTTAGCTCAAACCAGATGCCCGCTGTCCAATAGCAATCTGCTGACCAGTTGCTTGTGTTTACCTGTAATCGTAACGAGGAGAAATTCACTCGGCTCGCTAGAGTTGGGCTTACGGCCACTTGTTAGTTTAAAGTTGAAGCAACCGGTTGCAACCTCTTCTTCGAGAGCTGAGTCGATTCTGCTTTCAGGTGCGTAAACTAGTCGGGAAGTTTGACGTTCTAGCTTGGCAAACAAATTTCAGGTGTATCGTCTCTGCTGGCTCAGCTCTGTTCATACTTCGTTCATAGTTATGAGAAACGAAAGTGGACCCGTGGCAGCCAACTGCTAATCAATGAAGGAGACTGAAAGACATCTAGTGCTGAGATAAGCGAAGCGGGAGGGGAAAGGGAAAGGGAAAGGTAGTTGGCAGTGTCAAAATCGCACGGTTTGCAGCGACAGGTAGATGGAGTTTGGTTTTTGGTCTCAGGACGAAGACGAAGAGTTATCGTGTCGTGGCAGCATGTTGTTCCTTGCTGGGCTGGATAAGGTTCGCTCTTGCTCGCTTCTCGACGGCGGCCCTGATAAGGCAAACAAAATAACCAGTTCAGCAAAGGTTGATGCAGCCAAGTTTCAGAGCTAGATCTTTATCGCCCACTCGGCACTAGCGCCGAACCTTTCTATTCATGGAGGAGATCTGAAATATATAAGAGATTCGTTCACAACAATCTCTCTTTTTAAGTTTTTAAAATTTTGTAAATATGTCTAAATCAATTCATTTCAAGAAGTCGCCGCTCTTTGTTTTGACGACCAGTTTCGTTCTAGTTTTAAATCAAGCAAATGGATCAGCTCAAAACATAGCCAATCAGCATCATTCCCTCAATCACTCATCCCCTCACACTACAAACAATCCACCGTACTTGAACGCGTCCAAAATCCAACCATCCAGTTTGGGAGCGAATCTTTCCGGTTATGAGGTGCTGTTTCAGGGCGACAGTTATCGTGAAACCCTAAGATCAGGGGGCCACAGGTCCTATGGCTTGAACGATCCACCTTACGAGCAACTGCTGCCTGCCTATGGAGACGATTTCAGAGTTCCGTTTTGGAACATAGCGCACATGATCAACTCGATCGGACAAATCCAGCAGGCGCTCAGGTAAGTTTTAGGCCAAATTAGATAAATTCACTTTGTTTCTCACAAGTTGACGTTTAAATTTGAAAAAAATCAGATCTGGAGCGAACGGAATCGAGGTGGACATTTCGTTTGATAGGAGGGGTGTTCCCATTGAAACGTATCACGGTTTTCCGTGCGATTGTGGACGCCATTGCCACTATCGCGAGAATTTTGTTGACTTTCTAAGTTATGTTGGTGGAATCGCCTCTCCGTCGGCCCAGAATCGACTCTTGCTCATAATACTGGATCTCAAACTCAAAGATCTCAACGGAGATGAAAAAGTGACGGCCGGACTCTATTTGGCCTCGATGTTGCATCGTCATATCTACGAAAGATACGAGAACGACTGGCAGCAACTCGACGGTTTAGTCCAGCCTCCGGTTCGTGTAATCATATCGATAAACCACGTTACCGATAGCGTTCTCATCCGTTCATTTTTGGATCAGGCAAAGGTTAACGGCTACCATTTCATGACCAAACACGTGGGATTCGATGTGGGCATGAACGACAATCTAAACGAGATTAGCCTCATGTGGAATGAGCTAAATGGAATAACGTCCAACATATGGCAAGGCGATGGGCTAACAAACTGTGCCAATATCATTCGAGGCGTCGATCGCCTGAAAGATGCAATAAGCGTTAGGAACGGGCAAGGACATTTCAGGAAGATTTACTATTGGACTGCGGATATCTTGTACCAGATCCGAACTGTTTTGCGACTAGGAATCGATGCCATTTTGACTAATCGTCCCGAACGAGTTCGCCAGGCGCTCGAAGAGCCCGAATTCAGGTCCAAATACAGGCTTGCAACGCCATTTGATGATCCGTTTGCTCAGTTCTGGATAAAACCTTCAGCTTGGAAGGTATCGCCGCCTTCATTGAGCGAGGCTATAGAAACTGTTTCAAATATTAAACAAACATCTGCTAATTTCGTCAGAACTATACCTGATGGAATTGTTGCCGCTCTGAAGAAAGTTCGCGAGTCAATTGTTTCAATCAGATGAATCAATCAGTGTCCCAATAAAATAGTTGCGCAATGAACTTTAACCGATGGAATGATCATCATTCTTCTGTTCATACAACTAGAATAGACGCTTTCAAGTCCGATTTCGACTATATAAGGAGACGAACGAGTCCTAATAATCACAGCTCGGTCAAATAACAATTAATTGAAATTCAAACAAGTCCGGAGAGTCACACAAATCTAATCAAAATGAACGCATTGCTGGTGAGTACCTGTCACTCATATGCAAACGCCCCACCCAAGACGATAAACTGACAAATCCTAACCTAACTCCCAACTCTGCAACAGTTTTGCCTCATTGCCATTGGGCTAGTATGTCTCGCATCGGCCAACTCATTCAAGGGTGGCTACTATCCTAGCTACGGATATGGAGGTTACCCAGGCTATGGATACGGAGGCTATGGAGGCTACGGAGGATACGGTGGCTACGGCGGCTACGGCGGCTACGGAGGTTACGGTGGCTACGGCGGCTTCTTCAGGCGATGAAGTTTATCGCCACAACTCTCTCGACCATCGTTACATCCTCCTACACTTCCGGTCGAGCGTCCAGCTGCGTCCTATCCTCCTCGTCCAGTCCCTCTCTCACCATCTCTCACGACAACAAAGCTTCCCTTGGTTGAAGGGGAGCCTAACTTGGCGGAAGAACAACCATTCGAGGACGATGTTATACCAGTGGAGGATGGATTCCAACAGAACGAGGCGCAGCTTGAACCAATCAAGGAAGTTGTCCAACCTGTGAAGGAAGTTGTTCAACCTGTCAGAGAAGTAGCTCAGCCGATTGGGAAAGAGATCCTACCAATCGCAGCAAAGGGCGGTAAAAAATTTGTGGCAGCTGGAAGAGTCGAATCTAATAACCAAAATTTGAGAGTTGTCAGGAAACTTACCAAAACCAAGAGAGTCGTGAGGACCAAACAAGTGACCGAGAGCTTGGAGAAGGATATCACATCAAAACGACAAAGCGGATCACTATCATCGAGCGCAAGGAACACATCAGGCAAAGCTCAATGAGCTTTGGCTTGGTTTGATCTTTTGACCAGAACCTGACTTTTTGATCAATTTGTACGCCTCGATAACCTATATACACATACACACACAAACACCAATGAGGATATCTTAACTTTAGCACACCTACAGGATTATAATATAGCGCTTCAATCGTTCTTTCAGGGTACAATCGAGTTTAACCTAATAGCTAAGTTAGAATTCTTGAATTATGTCAGACTATAATTACCAATAAAACAATTCATAGCAAACAGAGTAGCTGGTATCCATTTTCCTACTGACCACTGATTTCTAATTGTATGAGGGAAAAACCGAAAGCTTTGCGCCATTCCTTGAGGCCACCCCTCCGGAGCAATCTAATGCTCATTTGGAGATCCTCACCACTAAAATGAGGTGAATAGTTGTGAACAGTTGCGAGTTTGGAAGAATTTAACAATGGGTCATCTTGTATATACTGGACTAGTTGGTCTTCGTAAACCCTTGGCAGCATGATAAAAACCTTGTCAGCAAATTGAGGAGATTTAAGATGCCTTTCCACGACTCGGCCTAGCTTAATTTTAACACTCGATTCGAAATCCTCGAACGTGTCCTGCAAATCCAATTGATACCTAGAGTCAATGTTCTTTAAGTTCCATTGGTAACTGGGCACAGAGTAACAACGGAAAGCTACAACGGTTACCATGGATTGTTGGCTTGACTGAATGTTTGCACCGGAAGAGTGTGGCTTGAGCAATGGGTCCAAATCTAAACACGCTCTTGTAACTCCAGCCTGATGGACGCTCGAGTAGAAGTAGAGCAGCGTAAAGTTGATGAGTAACCAAACTGCGGTCAACCTGTTGCTCGTGTAGATGTTGAATGCAAACACATAGGTCAGGGGCACAATCAACGGTAGTAGAAACCTAAATTCTTGATGAGGTATAAAACTTAGCAATATCATCGATGCCAGGGTGGATGATAGCATTAGTGTGGAAAATCGATGGGTGCTGAAGATAAACCTATGGATCGATCCATCCAAAAGGCTGATCAATCTTCCATAAAACATGAGACCTAAAATATTGAAAGCTAGAGGCACGTTCACAAGCATGTGTGTATAGGGTAAATGGATTCCATATTTTGACAGGTTGCTCACGTTTGTATTGTAAGCGACGAAGTTGTAGGGTGTCACGACCCAAGTGGATCTTAATCCGATGTAAAAGTCCATGAATCGCGACTCAATGAGACAATCGAACAAGTATTTCAGAGTGCTGTATCCCTTGTAGTAAGCTGTATCGTAGGCGCTTATACAAAGTGCAGTTACCGCAGAGGAGATTGCTAGGGGAATCATAACTCGTTGTACCGTCAACTTCAAATCGTTCGAGTTCCGTCTCAGACTTTCGAAAGCCCAATACACTCCTGGAATCAACGCAAAACAGGGAAAGGTCGGCCGATTGAATAATCCTATTGTAATCAGAATTCCTACTGATATCGAGCTGAGCAACTGCGTAGAGCCCTTAACACGTTCATTTGCTGGTGTACTACGAGTTGGTGTCACGAATAGTATCCTAAACCTCGGTCGGATAGTTTGGCAGACAACAACTAAGAGTAGGGCAAATATAACGACCTCTGGTGTGTTGCTAAGTGTCCTGGTGAGGCAACCCACACATACAAATGATGTTTGGAAAATCACCGAGACAGGCAAATACCAGAGACCTCGAGATGAATAATACTGGCATAGTTTGTATAAACACAAGTCCACAACAAAGGACAGGAGAGTGTATGCAAGTCTCGGTGCAACAAGCAGGGTATATGCGCTGGGCTCCTTACTCAGAAGAGTAGCAGAGCTAAATGCTAGATAGTTCAATACATTGGGTATGAGCATACATCTGATTGGTTGCTCAGTCTTGAACTCCCAGGATGGTAATATTTTGCTATCGAAATATTTGCCAGCAGTTATATCCGTGGACTGAAAAAACTCGTCTGGGTGCAGGTAGCCGGTCTGTGGCCAGAAGCAAATGCCGATCCTGAGTAGAGCTAGCAGGATGGGGAAGAACCTTGGCTCGTACTTGCATTTGACTAGAATTGCTATCCAACTTGACATCATAACGATTTGGTAGTTCAAGGCCGGCCAATCTTCGTATTATTTTCGATAACAGCATAATATGGCTGATCTGAAAGTGCCAGAATCAAGTATGCGAGCATTATCAAGATTTCTTTGTGGCGTTTCGTCAGTAGTGCAGATGTTGATATCCTCGAATAGTTGGTGTCTCTAGCCTGTTGAACAATGGGGGCACGAAAGGGTTTGGCAGTAGAAACTTGCAACGACGAGCAATGCTGCGGGACTTATTTCTTGACTATACCGCGAGGATCATTTGTGCCTCAAAACTGAAATTCCATCCCTGACAATCAAGCAGCGAGAGTCCCTCCGTGAGATCGCTACTAGACAAAACTGCAGGTCTAGCCTGCCTGAGCTTTCAGTCTGTAAGGACTTGGAGATAAATAAATTGGAATTCCCTATTTATTTTAGTCAACTAGGTCGCGATGATAGCGCAAAAGATAACAATGAGTGTGTATCAGCTGACATCCGAATCTGAGCGAGAGAGTTGATGTTTGTGGGCGGAAACCAGCAACAGAGGATCGAGTTGATGACAACGAAAGAATGTTGAATACCTATGTGTCTCCGATCTCAGACCGGAGGAAACATAGATTTGTGGGTTGATCGGTTACTGCATAGGATAGACTATGGATTCCAAACCATCGACTCTATTCACTCAACCTGGCCTTTAAATCAGTGCTCCGACCCTATGAGAAGAAGTTGAGCCAGAGTATGGATGCGGGTGAAGATTTAATCAAGGCAAAGATTTGTTGGTCAAATAAGAGCCCGATATCTCAGCGATATACTTGTTGAAGGTGCTCATAGGAAGTGAACAAGAAGCAACACGAGACTATCGAGCAGACTGCTAGCTCATCGTATCCGCTCTTGGTTGTTCATTGCAGCGCTGGAGTTGAGAGGTCTGAAACGTTCATGGCCATAGACATCTGCAACTGGACTTGTCGATATAAGGAGGGTTGTGAAAAAGTTGAGACAACAGAGGCACTTCAACATCAATTGCGATCATTAGCTGCCCAAATAGTGGTTTAGTTTTTAGTCGTTGCAAAGCCGACTCGCTTGTTTCCGTAGTCGAACACAGTGTAGTACGGGCCAATGAAAACGTCGCCAAGTATCCATAAGGGATGATTCGGTATGTCCATTCCGAAAAGACCAGACAAGCAGACCGTCTTTCCCATTTGGCCAACCTTTAGAATGTACTGGTCCGGCTTGAGTGCAAATTGTTTGCCTTCAATGGTAAAGACCAAGTCGGGTAGTTTTGAGAGATCGCAGCTTGGCAGGACAAACTCACCGCCAGGCAAGGGAAGTGCGCCAATTTTCTCGTTCAATTTCCTCACCTCGTTCTTGGGGCCAGCAATGAGCGAGGTGCCAGTGTCAGCGATAGCCTGGCATCCAGCCTCGCAAGCCACCACCAAAATTAGGCCGGCCTGTTTGTCGCCCTCTCCACCCTGCATTGCAACACCGTCCATCTTGAATTGCCAGTAACCCTGGCTTGTCACAGGTGTATACGTAATTGGACCATTAATGAAGTTCTTGTCAATTCCGCCCAGAATGATCTCGCCGCCTGGTGCTTTGTCCTGGTCTCGGTTGAGATAGAAGGAGAACACTGGCTCTGGAACGAGCTTCTGCTCTATCATGTTCTCGAAGGGAGTTGCAACTCCATCCACGGCAATACTGTCGAAACCCATACCAAACAGGCCGTCGAATTTGGCCGCAGCAAAGGTGAGTCCGGGCAATTTGGTTGCCTCGCCGAAGGTTTGATTCTTAACTGTCAGTCCAGCCACCGACAGTTCGTCCCTGCTCAAATAACCCTCCATGCTGCCAGTTCCATAGCGGATCTTCAGAGGAGTTCCGTCAGACTTGTACGTAGAGGAGGCAGCACTGTTGTATGTTTTGTGGATCCAGCAAGCAATGCTATAGCAGCGCTTGGATGGCACCCACAGGTTTGAGGAGCCAGTGTCGAAGACAACCTTGAACGGTTGCGCCGGCGTTCCGAGTCCGATTTCGCCATAGTACTGAGCGTCCATGTAGTTTGACAGGGGCTCTGGCACTGGCCCATTGGTTAGGACGCCAGCATCGTCGTACTTTGAGTTCAGATTTGAAAACTTGTTCATCACAACCACATCCTTGTCACTCAGGCTTTGGCGGATGCTCTTGTCTTTGACCAGTTTGACTCGTATTGGGGTCTTGTAATCCTTGTCGTCCTGTTCAGTATGAATCTCTTGCTCGCGCTGAACGTGTTTTACATGCCCATGGCGACGTAAGTAATCCAGATGAGATTGACGATAGGTGTTGGAGTGGACATGGCAGGTGAGAGCCAGCACAACTAACAGGGCCAATGCGGCCTCCTTGGTGATCATCTTGGTATTGATTCGCCGACGGATCGATTTGCTGGGTTGGTTGAGGCTGATCTAATGTGATTGTTTTATACAGTTTTCTTTATGGCACCAAAATGGCAAGTCAATCAATTTCGTTTAGGTCCGGATCAGGTGAATAGATTATTCCCTGCAGGTGAGTTTTGATGACTAATCAGCCAGACTTTTATTGGTGATTCGAATCCCGGCGAATTTCTTCAGCACGAAATTTTCTGTCTGGGAAACATAACCCGGCTTTTAATCTCGGCCTGATTATCAGCAAGCGAGATATTTGGTTAGATCGGCTTGTGTTGACGCAGACTGAAAGCTATGGTACAATACAATCATAGCTCTCGATTCTTATCTTGCCAGTCGCTGCGGCAGATATTCGGACAAGAAAGTTTTACTCGCTACGATGTAGACATAGAGATCCGCACTAGATTGCGGTGTCGCGGGTCGTTATCGGAGAAGACCAAAGCAAACGAAGGAGGCTGCCAGATTTCCTTTTCGACACTAGCCGCCGGGGACGCTTCTCTGCGCGTTACTATCCATTTTCGCATGACATTTGGAACTGTAGGTGAAAATCAAGAACATTTTACCCTCCATTTTAATGATCCTTCCTTTGTTAGATATGCTCACAACGAAACGGAAGTGATGATCGCAAACTACTCCTCCTGATACATGAACTGGTAGAGTGTGCTTCCAGTATTCTTAAAAGTTTAAGCGGGCCTTTATGCATCTAGCTACCTGTGGCATTGTTCATCACGCACTACAGACAAAAAGAGAGAGGATCAGCTGTGCCCTCAGGTAGACTATGAGGTGGAATTGTCTTCATCCATTAGACGATGGTAGAGGGACACTTGAAAGAGAATAACATCCACTAGGTTTCGGTTGTGCGTTCACCTTTGCTGAGAAACAAATCGGCGCTTAAGTGAGTTATCACGCTGGCACAGAACGCTTCTTGAGAGCGAGCCACTCAGATCTGGTGGTCGCCGGTCGTATTGAAATCTCCCGAGGACATCTGAACTCTGACAGATTATCTTCGCATTGACTGATACTCTTTTCCATCCAAATTTCACACTAGTTATTAATTCAGTGAAATTTAAGTCTGACATCCACTCCTTTCCTTCGAAAAACACGCTTCAAAAAGACTTCAATTAGCCTGCACCAGTCTTCTATTCGAAACTCGATGGTTATTTTTAAGAGAGAGGGGACCAATTCACATTGACAGGTTCAATTTGCGCTTCTATACAACAATCCGAAGTGACCTACAGACAGTATGGCACACCTTAAATTAGCCGGCCAAAAACTTGCCATCAATGGCATGCTGAAGTCCCCAGCTCTTGGGTTCTATGGTTTCATATCGCGACGTTATGCGAGCCATGTCACAACTGCAATCAAGGACGATGTCATGGTGTTCAAACTGGACAATCCGAACGGGAAAGTGAATGTCCTTAATAAGCAACTTATGGAGGAGGTGGCTGGATTGATGGGCACATTCAGGACATCTAGTGCTAAAGCTGCCGTGGTCATGAGTGCTAAACCTGGATCTTTCATTGCTGGCGCAGACATCAACATGATTTCAGGATGTAAAACAACTCATGAAACTGAAGAACTAGCCAGAAATGGACAAGAAATTTTTGATGAGATTGAGCGAAGCCAAAAACCGTTTGTTGCCGCAGTTATGGGTGATTGTCTCGGAGGTGGTTTAGAGATGGCCCTTGCTTGTCACTACAGGATCGCTGTGGATTCCCCCAAAACAGGATTTGCCCTACCGGAGGTTATGCTAGGTCTTCTACCTGGTGCTGGAGGCACTCAGAGACTCCCCAAACTAATCGACATACCGACGGCACTCCAGATGATACTTACAGCGAAGAAACTACGTGCTAGTCAAGCAAAGAAAGCTGGTCTTGTCGATATGCTTGTCAAACCAATCGGCCCAGGTCTCAACGATCCTGAGACTGCTACCCATCTCAAGCTTGAAGAAGTTGCCATTATGATCGCCAATCAACTCGCTGACGGCAAGCTCAAGATTAACAGAAAAAGGCCTCTTGTCGAGGAACTCACGCGTAAGGCAATCATAAGATTCGCACCGGCTAGGGACTTTGTCTTCAATAAAGCCAAGGGCCAAGTGATGAAGATGACGAATGGATTATATCCAGCACCTCTGAAGATTATTGATGTGATCAAGGCTGGTATAGAAAAACCAAGTACCGGCTTCGAGCTGGAGAGGAAAGCATTCGCAGAACTAGCTCACACAACCCATTCTAAAGCCCTGATCGGTCTTTATCACGGTCAAACACTCTGCAAGAAAAATCGCTTCGGGACTCCAGAGAAACCAGCACAAACTATTGCTGTTCTCGGAGCAGGTCTTATGGGGGCAGGTATATGTCAGGTTTCCATTACCAAGGGTCTGGATATTATAATGAAAGACATCAACAACCAAGGTCTATCCAGGGGTTTTGATCAGATAGAGGGCAATCTCCAGAAGCGAGTAAAACGTAGAGCTATGACACAAGACGAGAAGGAGGCAACAATGGCCCGCCTCAGTCTACAGACCGATTACCAGGGCTTCAAGAAAGTCGACTTGGTGATTGAGGCTGTCTTTGAAGACTTGGGTATCAAGCATAAAGTAGTGCAGGAAGTGGAGAAAGAGATTCGTGATGACTGTGTCTTTGCCTCAAATACATCGGCTCTCCCCATAACAAAGATTGCTCAAGTGAGCAAGAGGCCTGAAAATTTTATTGGTATGCACTATTTTTCGCCTGTTGAGAAGATGCAACTCCTCGAGGTTATTACAACCGATAAGACTTCAAAAAGAACCTCCGCTATTGCAGTTCAGGCTGGTCTAAGACAAGGCAAGGTTGTTATAACGGTCAAAGATGGTCCTGGCTTCTACACTACCCGCATCTTGTCACCAGTGTTATCGGAGGCTATTCTACTCTTACAAGAGGGAGTCTCGCCGAAAGAGTTGGACGCTCTGACCAAGGCTTATGGTTTTCCAGTTGGGGCCGCAACCTTAGTCGACGAGGTTGGCGTCGATGTCGCTATGCATGTATCGAAAGATCTAGGCCAGGTATTCAGCAAGAGATTCGCAGGAATGAACCCACAGGTGTTCACAGATATGGTGTCAGCCGGTTATAAGGGCAGAAAATCTGGAAAAGGGTTTTTCATCTACGATGACAAGAAGTCGAAGGAGCGAAATATGAACGAAGCAGCATTGAATATTATAAAAAAGTATAGCACGCAACCTAAGTTGGCTTGCACCATGGAGGACCACCAGATGAGGCTTGGAACAAGGTTCGTGAACGAAGCTGTGTTGTGCCTCCAAGAGGGTATTCTTGCAAATCCTCTTGAGGGTGATATTGGCGCTGTGTTTGGCCTAGGATTCCCACCGTTCCTGGGTGGGCCATTCAGGTACGTGGACACGTTTGGGGCCGATAGGTTAGTTGGTTTCTTGGAAAAGTACCGCAAATACTATGGCGATCAATTCGAGCCATGCCAACTGCTACTTGACCATGCCAGGGACAGGTCGAAGAAATTCCACTCTAGCTAGTTATTTCCAATTTCTTAGTGCGAACTTCACACTTTGATTAAATTCCAACTGATTTCGTTCTATTTTTATGCGAAAACCCAATCAAAAACAACTAGAAATCTCTTGAGAACTTGTACCAGTGGCACCGGTAATTGTTATTTGAACACTCTTACTCCACGGGGGCAATACGTGATCCACACAAAACATCGTTAATTTTACTCTGACTACGCGATACATAAAATCATTCGTCCTTTCCAAACGGTAGTGAAACATTACAATATAACAATGATAAGCCTAAGCCAATGGAGGCACCGATGCCTGATCGCATAAGTGCCTTCTGAATGGTTGCGTTTTTGTTTGTAACGGCAGCAGCAACGAGACCAGTGAGAGTTGCAGCTGATATAGTGTTTATGTCATCGTCGTTGCGCATTAGTGAGAGTCCGACACCAATTGAAGAATAGACTAGAGCAACAACGCCAAAGGCGTTCGCCGATGTTGTGCCGCCCTTCACAATAGAGTTGAGCATTTGAGTTCGCTTGACCGTGTAAGAGGGCACATCTTTAATGAGTTTAAAGCCTCTCATGGTACCTAGGGTACCGCCGAATAAGGCGCCGGTTAAGACGGAGCCCCCAATCTGGCTGAAGGCTAGTTCAAAGCGACCTCTCGTATGACCCGGCGCTGCATTTGGTATAATATACTGGTTTGGATCATTGTATGGTTGGTAGTTTAGGTAGGGTGAGGGCGGAGGGACGTTCATGCTTTACGCTTGTATTTCTTGGTTTATTTGGGTTATAATATCGTCTATTTTCCAAAAGGAGACTAGTTGGGAGCTTTCTAGATGTGGATCTTTCCAATCACGCTCTTAGAGCCTTGAGTTTTCAGCAATAACAAGGTACAATCACGTGGTGGCGGCGGGTGCAGCGCCTGAGCCCGCCCCGCACTGTGCGGGCCGCACACAGCGCACGGCAGCTCGTCAGCCGGGGACATTGTATTGCCAAGACTTGTTTTGTTTGTCCTGTCTGCCCGTATTGTTTGACCAAATGCGCTGGTTTCGATTACAAGTGTTATCTAAGGGATAATTCGCGAACAAACCAAATTTGATAATGAATCTCTCCCTTCATCTGTAACGTTCGGGTAGTTTTCTGACACGCCGACAGGGTTCAGCCTATGGCGGTCTAGAAAACGGTTTGTCTGCAACGCGCAACTTTACGCCACTAAGCGCGCGCAAGCACGACACCTACGGCGACAAGACTTGCTCACTTCTCGCCCATATGTTCCACCGTAAGATGCAGCCAGACGTGCGTGTATAAAAGCAGCCGATCTCTATGAAAATGGGTAGTCAGTTTAAAAGTGGAAACAACTCGAGACACCTGCAGCCTGGATAACAAGTCCACCATCAAACACGCTAACCGCTCCCACTCTACACAAACGCAAGCACCATGGACACTCTGCTATACGACCTATCAATTCCCGCCATCAGCTCGCTCCAGGATCAATTCGCTGGGCAGGCAAACTTCATGCAGCTCATGTCAACCGTCTTTGACCCAAAATACGCCTTCCTCATCTACTCGCCAATCGCCTACCTCATTGACCAGAGGCTGGGAAAGAAGCTCATCCTGACCACTGTGATAGCAGAATGGCTCAACATGATACTGAAGTGGCTGCTACACGGCGAGCGGCCCTATTGGTACGTCCACTCGAGCGGCCACTTTGACCCTCAACAGGTGCCCATCAAGCAGTTTCCGATCTCTTGCGAACTAGGACCAGGACACCCGAGCGGCCATGCTATGGTTACGGCGGCTGTCTGGTACATAATACTCGACTCTCTAGCCCAAGCTTACAGCACCCACCTTCAGAGTTCGACGGGTAACGGCAGCGATAAGGCCACACGCGTATCCCTTTGGGCTGCCTATGGACTGTTGCTCACCATTGTGAGCGTGTCGCGCGTCTTCCTCGGCTGCCACTTTCCCCACCAATGCCTAGCTGGCGCAATACTCGGCCTCCTGGTCGCCAGATGGGTCTCATCCTTTGACACGAAGGCAATGCACTTCATCGGTGCCTCCATTGTGCTGTTTGCCACAGCCTTTGGCACCTTTGGCCTCCTCCAACTCTACGGCTTCGATCCAGCCTGGACGATCAAGTTGGCAACTAAGCACTGCGTCAAGCGCGAGTACATTCATCTAGACACGGCGCCCTTCTTCTCCATCATGAGATACTGTGGCTTTGCGCTCGGTTGCGGACTAGGACTCATGATACCGATCAAGGGATACGCCAAGCAGCTGATTCCAGCCGAGGGCCAAATTCTGGTTGCCGGCCACAAAGAGCCGCCAATCTCGAGGAACATCTCTTGGCTCTCATCCAAGATCGTGCTTGCCCTATTGATGGCTCGGCTAGTGGACAACCTGGGACTATTTGTCGCCCACACGAACCTAGGCCTATTCTATTCTAGCGCCTTCATTGCCTATACCCTATTCTCCTTTGCCTTCATAAATCTGTGAGACCATCGAGTCAAGTTTATTCGGCTCGAAGACTGGATTTTATCGCTGGCGACTCGATTATGAGCGATTCCCTTGAAACGCATATCCATCAAAACCACCGCCGCTCAACGAGTGTCTTGTCAGGAGGTAGAATTGCGCGTGGATCTGAAGGAGGCTAGTCCCGATCAGCCATGTCGCTCTACAGCTGTACATAGTTAATTTGAAACCACAACTAGCCCTCTCGCCAACAGAGTGTTACTTTTCACTTGAATCTGCAAAATAAACCCATCTTATTGGACCCTTCAGGCCCAAAATTGAGCTAGTTGTTTTCTCCTCTGCCACTTTCGCCTCTAACGATCCCATTCCATTTAGCCTGAGCCTCCCTCTCGCGGCTCTGCGGTCATCACGGGCGGCTGTGGTGCCGCCTCCGCTTACACAGACCAATTTGGCAAGCTCAGCGGCAAGTGTCAGGCTGGTTTCCGCTGTGGGTCTCTCAAGTCCATCGAGTAACTCTTCAGTCCACCACCAGATGGCAAAAGGGAGCCCTCACAGATTAGAAGTCTCCTCTCTTTGACTGACGTAATTTTAAACATTTAGGTTGGCATGGAAGCGAGATTAGAATAATGGCAAGCGGCACTCAACTCTTCACTCGTCTTATGCTCAATCTCAGTCGACTGTCACACTTATGTTAATGTTTATCCGCTTACCATCGGCGCTCATGCTCCAATCTCATCTCAGGTGATTGGCGAGTTTCTTATGAGCGATTCAAAGGCAAACACAAGCGAGCGTTAAATACTGGAACTCGTTTATGGACTCGGCGGATGGTGACAATTTTTCATTATGTCGCACAAACACAGACATGGACATCAGTCTACAGTCTTGCCAATAGTGGATGAGCATGGATTATTTTGGTAGACGTGTTCAAGCGAGGCATTGAAATTTGTCCACTTTAAGCTCCATTGCAATGGCTGTGTCTGCTCCAATGGACCAATGGAGCAGCCAAAAGCGACAGTGTTGTCCACCATGCGAGCCAAGTTCGAGTGACCAAATGCCGAGCTGTCCTTCTCCTCCTCCTGGCTAAGCAACTTTGTGGCTAAAATGCCTACGGAATTTGGCGGCCGCTTAAATTGGTCGAGATTTGCCCTGCGGAGTGGACGTTGAATGAATTCCAATTAATCGCCAGGTTAGCTGTGCAACAAGTTCATCTCTCGAGCTCTTCTTTGCCTCCCGCCCAGCTAGTTGTGTTTGGCCTGCAGCTGGAAGTCGGCAGTCGGCAGTCAGCGGTTGGCAGCTGGAGGGCAAGTGGAGTTGTGGAAACAAGCGCGATAACACGAAGGGAGCAATGGGAGACTTTGGCGCTGTTTGTTGTGGCGGAATGTGCAGAGTCACAATAACAACATACGAGCGAGCCGAAGGGCCGCTTGGCAGGTGAGCTCGGCGCGCCAAGGAGCTCTGGGCGCTGGCTGCCCGCCGGCCAGCTAAGACAAGCTCCAGGGTACAAAATTGAAACTCGCCCCCCGCTCTCGCTGGCCGGCTGGCTAGCTAGCTAGCTCTTGGAGTTCCAACCAACAGGTGGGTGAGTGCTAGACAAACCGGAGTGAGTTTGTTCGCGAGCTAGCTCACCAACTTGTTGATGGCGGCTAATGATTAGCCTTGCAAATTGAGCCATCATTTGCAACCAGGCGACTGGCTGGCTCTTTTGCCGCGATACTTCCATTGAGTGTGCGCTCGGCTAGATTGTTGGGCAGATAAGAGGAGCGAGCCGGCTTGGCGCAAGCTGAGCCGAAAGTATCGGCTCCAGTGCGAGTGTGGTGGCATGCGGAGTTTGCCGGACAAATTGCCGCCGCCGGTCGGGACCCTCGAATTAAAGTGCCAGCGCAACCGATGTTGGCGAGGGGGAGGCCGGCGGCCGCTTGGAAGCGGGCCGACCGAGAGCAAGCAAGCTGGGGCTACCGTAAGACACCTGTTGGGAGGCTCACGAGACGAGCCCTGGCACTTGGCGGCCGCGAACAAAGGGCGCGTGACATCCGAGGTTGAGCCGAATGGAGCTCACTGTGATTGCTGGCTCAGTTTCAGGGGAGCCAGCCTTAGGCTCAGCCTCAGCCTCAGCCTCAGTCTCAGGTGCCAGCCAGCCAGCCAGCCAGCAATCGGAGTTCAGCGGCTCTCAATTCAATTCGGCCAAACTCAGTCCAATTGAACTGAATTGAACTGAACCAAACTCAACTGAACTGAACTGAACCAAACCGAACTGAACTGGATCCGCCCGATCCCATTTGGGCGGCCGTCGCCTGCCAAGATGGAATTTGTTTTCCACCTTTGCTAGTTTGTCATCTCTCTAAATTACTAAGCACGATAATCTTTGCCTGTGCGCGTTAGATTATGTCCGAGCTAGCGATAATGATATTTCAATTACCTGGCCGAGCCGGCGCGGCGAGAAGTTTGCGTGCGCCGGCCAGGTGGCCAGTGTGTAATGATTTGAATAAATTGCGCCGGCGCCCAATGGTGACAATTAGCCGGCTACAGGTTTGGCCGCCGCCGCCGCCGCCGCCGCCACAATCTGGCTCCGAGTTTGGCCGAAGCCACAGGTGCGCCTGTCGAGTTTGTTGGCTCACGCGACGGCCGCTCGACCGCAGGTGCTCTGTTCTCGCCGGGGAGGTTGCGTTTTTGCCGGCTCGATTGGATGGGCCAACTAGCTCGCTCGGCCCATCCGATTGTTGTGAGTGGCGGCGAATCAATCCGCTCGCTTGCCGGCCAACGAGGCCAACGAGGAAAAGGCCGAGTTCGAGCGGTTCAAGTTCGCACGCCCATTCGGCTGATTTGTCGCCTGTCAAAGTAAGCCGAGGTCGCCACCTGAGCCGTCGGCTGCAACTTCCTCCTCGTTGCGCCAACACTTTGCGCTGATACAAGATGACAACGAGCAGCCAGGCTGAGCCTCAGTCAGGTTGGCCAAGAGGCCAAGAGGCAACAACAACGACGATACTTGTCATAAAAATTCCAAACTTAAAGCGGCCAGGTAAATGTGAGAAAGTTCACACACGCACACGCTGCCGGCCGCTCGGGCTGCTCGTAAATGGCGAGCAGAGGGCGAAATTTGCGTGGCCAGTCCGCGGTCAGTCTCGCTGAGCTGAGCTGGGCTGAGCTGAGCCTAGCTTAGCTCGGCCCTGCTCGCCTCTGCGGCCGCAATAAATGGGGCGCCGGCGGCGCGAACAATACGAGCCTACCTGCTGATCGGCGCTTAGGTGTCGCCGCGGCGGCCTGCTGGAGGTAACACGTCGTAAAGGAGCGGCTCGAGCGGGAGCAAGGCGGGCGGCGAGTCTCGCGCCAGTTTGTTGGCCCAAATTGGCGCCAAGCGGCTGGCCAAAGCGGCCGGCCTAGACCAGACGAGCCACTCGCCTGACAAAGAGTCTCCACCTCTCGCCCTGTCTGGCTTGAGCAGAGCGGGGCGGAGCAGAGCAGAGCAGAGAAACGGAAAGCGAGGGAGAGTCGCGCTCTGGCCGCCAGAAGGCCTGTCTGTGTCCAATTATCACGATAATGAAGCTAGAATGAGATGTTAGCTCACGGCGAATTGCGGTTGCGCAGGCGAGCGAGCTCGCCGCTCACCTTGGCGGCCGAAATGGAAAACAATGGCTCCATTGATGAGCGAGCAGGCGGGCAGCTCGGCGGCTTGAGGGAGCGAGCAAAATTCATTACGCCGCCATTGCGAGGCTTATCATTATTATTATTATTATTACTATCATCCAAGTCCATTTTTGGTTCCTAAGCACATGAGCGCGCAATGGCTGCATTGAATGGAGTGGTCAAGTTTGAGTGTTAAGTTGGAGCTTTGGAGATTATTTAACACCAATGGTCGCGCTTGTGTAAACAAAAGCCGTTGCACTTTTCGGGCCGGCCGAGCGGGCGGAGCTAACAAGTGTTGGCCGCTTGTGTGCGCGTTAACACGGCCGCAGCAAGCCAAATATTGGATCACACACGCAAGCGGCAAAGGTGGCCGGCCGGCCGGGCTCATCATATAGATCAGCCGGCGGCCTTCTTGCGCAACGTTTGGCCGGAGCGAAGAGGAACAACAGCGACTGGAATGAGGCGATGCGGATTGAAATGTTTGATTTGCGCATGGAGCCGCTCGAGCCCGATTTGAGTGAGGGGCGGCAACAGGCGGCGGCCGGTTGGTCAGCCTGTCTACCCGTCCGGCTCCAGCGGCGGCCACCTGTGCCGGCTCGGCTGGCTGGCTGGCCGGCCGAGCGGCAGGAATCCGCCTCCAAATTGCTCGCCTCCGGGCCGGCGGATTAAGCGCCGGCCGACGGCGAGTTCGGGCGCGAAATTAATGGTCGACAAATCGGAACAACAACAACAACAACAACATTGGCATTAACTCGCGCGCCATCCAGAGAGGGAGGGAGATGAGCCGAATCTAAATAGGATGAAATATGGTCCAGCTCTCGGGCGCTAATCTGCGCTGCTTGGCCGCCGGCCAACCGAGCGGCCGGCTGCTCCTCGGATGCTGCCTGCACTTGCGCGGCTCGTGCTGCCCGCCGCGCAGACGCCCCCCTGGCGGCCGCGCCCGCCGCAAGCCTGGCCCCACGCGCACCTGTCGTCGGCTCGGCGCGGCCGGTCTTTGCTCGCCGGGCTGGCTGGCTGGCTGGCTTGCGAGCAACCCGCTGGGCACTGGCGCTTGGCGGGCGGGGCCGCTCGTTATAGGGAGGCGGGCCGAGTGGAGCGGCTGCGGCGGCCACACGCGCGGGCGAGCCGGGCGCCTCGCTCGGCCGCCCGATTGCGCAACGAGCGGCCAGACAAAACGCGCCGACACGACCGAGCTGGGGCCAGCCGGCCGGCACGACCCGGACAGAGAGCGCCACTCGCCGCCCGGCAACTGGAGCCGCCCATCCATCTGTCCATATCTTTTCCATGCCGATACTTGTAATGATGATTACGCATGCCCATGATGCAAGCGGCGTCGTGGCTGCGAGCGCCAGTCTGCGCGCTCGCCAATGAGACGGAGATATTGAGCGCGGCGCCAATGGCAATAACTTACTACCTGCCTGCCCGCCCGCCAGTCGGCCAGTCGGCCAGCCGGGCCGAGTTTTGCTCCCTCGTCCGGCCGCCGCGAGAGGCGCGCTGCTGGTTTGAAGCATGATCATGAAGACATCAACTTGATGCTAATCTGCAGCCCTCCCCTCGCCGCGCGCACAGCCAGCGCGCTGGGTTTAAACTTGAACTTGTTGGCCCCGCCGGCCGGCCGAGCGAGCAAGCGGGCGGGCGGCCGACCGACCGAGCGGCTCCCTCTGGCCGCGAGCGATGGGCGTGCCGCCCAACCCGCCCGCCAAGCTCTCGCCCCCCCCCTCGAGCCGTCCAGCCTGGCCGCGCCTCGAAATGAATTGCCGCACTTTCCCCCATTATTACGCGGCAACACAACATCGCCGCCGTCGCCCAACCCTCCGCAGGGCCAGCCTCTCAACAGTTGTCCGGCCCTGGCCGCGCCGCCGCGCACGCTCCACTGCGGCCGGCAGCGTGGAAGCGACCATTTTGTTGCCAGCAGGCCGGCCAGTCGGCCAGCCAACCGTCCAGCTCGCCTATGGCTTCTTTGCACTTTGGTGGCGCTGATAAAATCTCGCCCCGAGCAAGGGCGGCCCACTCGCCCGCTCGCTCGCCAACAATGGCCGCCGCGCCGGCGGCCGCCGCAAAGGCGCCGCTGGGAACCGCGCCAAACGCAACGGACCCTCGCCGGCCACTTGTAACAGCTCAATTATTGTTGGCCCCTCCGAGCAAGTTCAGGTTAAAGTGGCTTGTTTTGTCGGTGTTCTAATCTGCGCGATGATGGAGAGGTTGGCTGGTTTGCTGCGAGCGCGGATCACGACCAGGCCGCTCCGGCTGAACTCGGAGCCGGGACGCTTCCAGGCTGCCCACTCGCTGAAGGCGCTTGCGAAGCCCATTAGCGCATTCCCCCGGCCCCAGCTTCCGCGCCCCTCCGCTTGGGGGCTCTGCGCGCCGCCCGCCGCAAACAAGCCGCCCAAACACACGGGCCAACTTTGCCCGCTCATCCTAGCCCAGTTGGCCACTTCCGGCCGCCCCAACGCCAACCGGAAGCGGGCGCGCGAGCCTCGCGCCGACCGCAACAGTTAGATAAGATAAGCTCTCGCCAGTCGGCCCATCCGCCGCCACTTATCGCTCCTCTCGCCTCCTCCAATCGGAGGCATCTGGAAATCAACAAATCTTCGCCAGCAAGTAGCGGACGGCGCCGGCCGGCCAACACGGAGCAAGTGCGCCCAAACTGGGCGGCCGGCTCAGTTCCAATTAACTGTCTCCTCGGCGGCCCACTTAGTTGTTGGCCGCCAGCCTGGCGCCAAATGCGAGCAGCGGGCGCAACAGCCAAACTCGCTGGCAGGTGAAATTAATGAAGACATATAAAAGTTTGCCTCGATTTTGAGCGCAAACTCGGCGACCCAGCCAGGCGAGTCGAGCGAGCCGAGCCGAGCCGAGCCGAGC
>ENA-UOVY01000178-UOVY01000178.1-plant-metagenome-genome-assembly--contig:-NODE-178-length-39856-cov-611.498254_pt1 | contig 39856 bp, 16 predicted proteins | sample MGYA00249840_ERZ761561 | MGnify/ENA primary metagenome ERZ761561 (study PRJEB28882, sample SAMN05720143) | plant metagenome | isolation source: Guanajuato, Mexico | place: Mexico:Guanajuato, Mexico...
TGAGAGCTGAGAGCTGAGAGCCAAGAGTTGGCCAAAAAGCCTTGCAGGCAAAGCGAGCAGGTCACGTCTCGCCACTCGATCCAATTAACTCGATTACTGTCATTGTTTTCATGTAACAAGCGGCCAGCGAGGGCGCAGTTTCAATTAGAGGGAGACGGCCAAGAGTCCTGCGCGACTTCCGCTGGCCTCCGAGTCGTCTGGTCGTGACAATGGAGGGCAGGGCGGGTTGGTCTCGAGGAGGGGGCCGGTGGGCTGGAGCCGCAGGTGGTGGAGGAGGCCGGCGCGAGTGTGATTGGATTTTCGGCCAGTGAGCGAGTTTGCGCGGCTAATGGAATTATCGCGCATATGGGCCTCTCGCTTGCAATGGAGAGCGCGCATTTGCGCACACAGGCGCATGTGCATGCAAGCGCCGCCAGCTCGGCTGACTCACTCGCTGACCCCTCACGCGGGCGGTTGCGCCCACCCGAACGAGTCGGGTCGGGAGCGGGCCCGCCGGGATTGGAGCCCCACAGGCCCACCACACTCTCGGCTCCCAGCACACACACACAAGCGCACACAAACATTCTCTGGACATGCAAATCAGCCTTGTTGACTCATGGCAAACACTCGAACATTCTCTCGCAAACTCTGCTAATGAGCAAACCGCAAGCTCGACACTGAACCAACTAATTGAGAACAGGTAAGGGCAACTTGAGGGATGCGCTCAACTTTGGTTTGGGCTGCGATTTGTGGTTTGCTACTCACGTTGACAGGGGTTTGCGTCGAGCTGAGAGGCCCGCGCCCAAGGCCGGTCGAAGTGGAAGGGTGCGCACTTTTCGCAGTCCCTGCCGGCGGTGTTGTGGCGACAGTCGCACTGAAGCCGGCCCTCCTTTGCGTGGATGCAGCGCGATGCGTGCCCGTTGCACTTGCAGCGGCCGCCAACTGTTAGGTCGGACATGGCATAATTGAAGGTGTCCGATGGGCTGGTTAGGCTGCTCTCGCTCTCGGCTGCAGCAAACTGCTCGCTCGAGTTCCTGGCCGCCTGCTGCGAGGCTGCCGCTTGCGCGTGGTGCGCGTGGGCCAAGTTAGAGTGGATCCAGCTGACCTGGTGGCGGTCGAGCACAATTCTGATGTTGGTTGCGGTGATCCAATCTTGTAGAGCCTGCGACTTGTCCATATTGGAGCCCCTGCTTCCGCTTCGGCCGTCCAGCGTCGAGAAGGCTATTCGGCCCGAGTTTGCGGCCGATTGGGCGCCGGATTGGCTCGCGTTCAGGCAGCTCGCCTCGAGCTGCTCGCTGGCCGGCACTTGTCTGGGGCCAGTTGCGCGCGCTTGCCTGCCGTAGAAGCGGCGACACTGCGACGAGTAAAACTGATAGGGCAGCCAGCTTCGGCCAAAGTCCATCGACTTGAATATGGCCAGACTATCTGGTTTGATGCTGCAAAATTGCATGCTTATGTAAGTGATCTCGTACTTCTTATCCAAATTGAGCTGCAGCGTCACATTGTCCGACTTGGCGGTTGAACTCTGCTCAGCGCCGTTGGTTTGGTTTGTGGGCGAGGGGCCGGCGCTTATGGGCGCGGACACCCAGCAGGTGGGATTGTTCGAGTTGTTAAGGTCAGTTAGGTAGCTTGCAGGGTGGCGCTTCTTTGCGTTTTGGGCGTCGCAAATGTGACAGTTTCGAATCAAGTCATTGCGCTCGTTTAGATAGGCGGTGCAAAACCTACTCGGCGGCTTCCCGCACTCGCTCGAAACCTCAACCTGGCGGTCGAAGGCAACGTTCTCGAACTCCGGCTCGCAGAAGCGCGCGTTCCCGTATTCGTCGTAGCAGGAGTCGCTTAGGGAGGAGAAAAGGTCACCACCAAAACCGATGGAGGCGTCAACTGCAGCCACCGCCTCCAGCTCAGTCTCCCTGACCGCCTCCTCGGCCGACTTCCGCTCTACCTGCGGCTGCGGCGGCGGCTGCTGCTGCTGCTGCTGCCTAGTGTCGGCGACTAGCTCGGCTAAGCTGGCGCCAGTGTCGCCTAGCGCAGAGTTTGCGCCAGACCCACTCTCGCTCCTGCTCTCTGGCAACGAGCTCGCGCTCGACTGCTGCTCCTGACTGGCCGCCGACACACTGGCGCCGCCTCCAAGCTCAATCTGGCTGACCACAGTACTTGTTGGATCCGAGTCGGCGGCCGACGTCGAGCTGACCAGCAGCACGTCAGCTCCAACTGGCCCGCTGGCTCCAATTGGCGCCTCCCCTCCTCCTCCGGACTTTTCCTCCCTGATTCCGGCTCCATTGACGCCCACCGTGCTCGTTGTTGTTGATATCGAGGCAGTTGTTGTTGTTGTTGTTGTTGCCGCTTGTGGCGCGCCACTCTGCGATGTAGACTCGCCGCTCGTGTCCAGTTTTACAGAGTTGCCCTGGCTTGCGACGACAAAACTCCTTTCCGAGTCTCCAGCTCGCTCGCTGGGCGGCTCGCTCGAGGCCACCGCTTGCTCAGTGGGTGGCGGCGCTATGTTCGAGTTGCTTGTCTCGTTGGCTCGCACTTGCGTTGCAACGGTGGCGGCCACGTTATCAGCGGCCTGTGTCGCTGTCTCTGCGCCGCCAATGTCGTTGCGAGCCGGCATAAGCGACTGCTGGATCTTGTTGAGCGCCATCTTTGCTGGCCGATAGTCGAAGAGCGAGCACTGGGCGGGTTGGCTTGCTGCTGACAGGACGGCCACCAAGATGGCGGCCGCAAGCGCTCTCGTTAAAAGTCTCATTCTCGCCTCCTCCAAAAGCTCGCTAGTCAAGCTTTCTCGCGCTCTCATGTCCACTCTTCGGTCTCGAATGAGCTTGCTGGCCAGCGAAACAGTTTCAGCGAGCGATTGAATTGAGGATTCAACGCGCGCGCGCCCAAAGCCACAACACTGCCCATGCGCCCCCCACCCCGTTGCAGTGGCTTGGGGCCCGCGCAGCCCCGCCCACCCGGCCGGCCAGTCTGGCCCACCTCGGGCGGCCCCCCGCTTTGGCAGCCCGATTAGCGCGCAAACAAAGCCACCTACTTTCGGCCTGGCATCTGAATATTTGCCAAGAGAGAGAAAGAGCGCGAGTTGGATTGGTGCATGAGTAAGTGGCGGCCGCCTTCGCTTGAATGGTGGGAATAAATCCTCCAGCAGAGCGGCCCAACGGCGCTTATAACACCAAACAAGGCCGCCAGACAGACAGGAAGGGAGAGAAGAGGAGGCTGCCAACGAGATTGATGATCGATCGTCAGGTTGGCAAACCTTGGAGGCGGCGGCGGCAGCGGCGGAAATGAGTGGACGCGGCCAGTTTGTTGACTCGCAGCCTCTTCACCGGTTAATGGCGAGCAACCGTTTGGCGCATCAGCGCGCTATGCCGCTCGGAGGCGCCGATTGGAGGCGCCGATTGGCGGCGGCGAGTCGACTTGCAGGCAGGCGAGCGGAGTGAAGCCAGAGGGAGCCGGCTAATGTGTCACGTATTACGCGCCAACTTCACTTGTTCCCCAAAACCGGCGGCTCGCTTATAATTGGCGGCCCAACAGGAAGTCTCGATTTAATCTCGGCCAGCGAGCGCGGGCGGCAGGAAATGGACGCCAGGCGGAGGGTGGTCATTAGGCGGGCGCCGATTGGCCACGTTGATAAATGGAACTGGCTCTCGCTTTGGACGGGCCAAGCGGGACGGTGAAAGCGAGCGGGCCGAGCAAGGCAGCAAATTGGCACATCGCCCGCCGCTAGAGCCACACAAAACCCAACTGGCCTCCTCCGCTGGCGCAACAGCCAGGCGGCAAATTGGAGCCAGCCTTGGATTTGCGCGGATTATCCGGAAGCGAGAGTGAGCCGGAAACGGACGTCCATTCAATTTGGGCGGCCGATTTAATATTTAGATTTTGCTCCAGTGCAAATTATCCATTGGAGGCGGGCGGCCGGTCGGCCGGTCGGTCGGTCGGACAGACGCGTGGAAGGCGTCCACTTGCAGCTAAAGCGAGATGAAAATTTGATTCGCTTTTGATGGCCAAACTGTCGCTCTAGCTAGCTGAGAGCCAACTCCAGAGTTTGGCCCTCAAGCCAGATGTCGTCGGCGGGCAAACAACATTAGGGGCGCTGTTTGCTTTCGGCGCCAGACTCGCATGGGGCCGCTGTTTGTCAACGCGCATGACTCATTCAAGCCGCTAGCCCATCGAATTGGGTCCAATATCTAATCTCGCAAACCTGGCCGCAGACAGAATCTACCTGCCAAAGGCCGCAATGTCAAGCTAGCAAAACTCGCTCAAGGCTCCAACGAGTCAGCCAAGGCTGCGGGTGCCTTGGGCCGCCAAACCAAAGTTAGTTTAAATGCCTCAAACTTGCCCGCTCCCCATGCAACCTCCTGTTCTACTGGCCACTGCCCAATAGAACGCATGTGAACCAGCCCAACTGCATGGCCTCCGAGCGCCATCTTGTGCCTCAGCCCTTTCGAGGCCAATCACAGGGTAACTCTGGGTTGGGAGAAACTCTGGGCAACAAATTTGAGGCTCAGGCTGAGCGAATAACTGTCCAGAATGACAATCTAGCAAGTCTGCAAAATCAAAAACCAAAAATAAATGCAGAAATAAACACCAGGATCAACTGGGGGAGTGGCGCCCTCTCGACGCACAATGGTTTACGCGAATTCACAGCGTGTTCAGCAATGGCTAAGAAAAGACCGGCGCTAGCACTATCGGCAACGGTCCAAACTATCTCTCATCTATTCTTACTCCTAAAGTTGATCTAACTCCCTAAATAAACAATGCGGATACGAAACGAGCTTGTCAAGGAGCTCTCTAACTTCACCCTCAAGAACATCAAGCGACTTGAGGTCAAATTTGATCCCTTTCACCCGAACGCAGCCAACTTGCGCCAATTTTACGGCGTCGCTACCGACAAGAAGAGCCTCAAAACTAACCCCGAGTGCATAACTAAGGCCCAGATCGTTTGCGACCAATCGGATCCACTTGTGACCATCCACTTTCAAAACAACCACAAGCTCACCCTCAATAGCAAGTATCTCCAGTCAGTGCACATCGTAAAGCTGGTCAAGAGGTTCAACGAGATTCAAGACGCCTCGATCTAGTTTTCTTTCGATCAATTCATTAAGCCGCCTTACAACTTTGGGCGCGGACAACAACCACGAAGGGGAACCTGCACTCAGGATTCCGCTGTGTTGAAAAGCAGGTATAATAGCGTCAATATGAAGATGCCTAAAATTTATTACCCCTCATGCAATCTAACTCACCCTCCTTGGAATATCTCGATCAGAGGGCGTCCATTTTCCTCGAGCTCAGTTCGTCGGAAATATTGGGGGACTTGGGAAACTTGCAGACGGTTAACGAATCCTGATATAGAGAAAGAGATGCCGGCCTTCGATTATATGAATAGCTCAGGAATCAGAAAGAAACAACTGGTCTATGTTTGTGGTCTCGGAGTAACTGGAGCCCTTGGACTTCCGCAGTATTATCATCCAGAACTAACCCATCCTGATGAATATTCTGCAAAGGCAGCAATGTCATCGACATTTCGTCGCCTGGTAGCGTTCACAACTGCGGACAAGATTGTCGATATAGCATGTGGTCACGGTTTTACCATTGTTGCAGCGCGAGTTAGTTCAACGAGTCACACTGCCCTCGGTTTCGGTTTAAATTCGTATTCTCAAATAGGCTACCAAGCTGCCCGTCAAGGTTATCCTCTCGAAATTGTGTCCACACCCTTGCCAATCTTTCTACCTACAGCGTCTCCAATCAGCAGAGTTAGCTGTGGTCGATCTCATAGTCTCTTGATGAACACTAAAGGTCAGATTTTCTCCCTTGGGAACAACTCTTTTGGGCAATGTGGTCGACCAATCAACGAGAAAGAGGAATATTTTGGCAAAAAGAAAGTCCATCTTATCCCCGACCTCCCTCGCAACATCTGCCAAATTGAATGTGGCCAGGATCATTCCATGTTCCTTACCGATGATGGAAAACTTTACTCTTGCGGATGGGGGGCCGACGGGCAAACAGGGCTCGGACACTTTAATAATCAGCCCAGTCCAGCTCTAGTGAAAGGTGATATCGAAGGGGTCAAGATAGTAAAAGTGTCATCATACGCCGAAACGGTGCTTGCACTCGACACTGATGGAAACGTTTATGGATGGGGCAACACTGAGTACGCGCAATTCAGAACTCTGACCAACAAAGAAACGAAGCAATTCAACACTCCGGTAAATCTCAATCTAAAGAACATACCGGGCAAAATAATTGACATCGCAGCAGGAGGTACTATTTGTGCAATTCTTAACGATCGGGGTCAAGTCTTTGTTTGGGGCTTTGGGTTGCTGGGTAAAGGGCCTCAGGTAGATCATTCAAGTGTGCCAACTTTGATACCAGAGACTCTATTCGGAATGAACGTACATAATCCCGATGTCAAAGTAACCAGCATTAGGGCTGGTTTGTCGCGTTTTGCTGCAATCAGTAACAGCGGTGACCTGTACATGTGGGGCAAGAATAGAGGCTCGGCTTTGGGATTTGCCCACGCGAGGAATCAACTTTTCCCAATGCGAGTCAACATGAATCAGGCACTGGTTAGAAAAATATCTCTCGGAATCGACCATAGTTGTGCCTTAGTAGAGAAAGTGTGCTGAACATGAATTCCAGGGAGGCAGCGAAATTGTGTTTAGCTTTAGCTGGGGTTATATTGTAGACAGTCCTGTTTCTTGAGCAATTCTTGGCCCTCTGTCCAGTACATCATATAGAAGTTACACATCTCATCATTGCCAGTAGCCCCGATGAAAACAGTCGAGTCCCTTGTATTGTTGAAATCACAATATGCATAAATTTTATCACCTTTTCCTATCGTTAGGGATGCATCTTCAACCGGATAAAACATCTGAGGTTTCTGAGGATCATGCTCGCCAATGAGGATGGGGTGATTGGGATTATCAGCAGGTATCTTGTAGCCACCCACTTTTGTGCCAAGCTTGTGAGTGTGAGTCCGGAATTTGAATGGGTGAATGACTTTCTGCTCTTGCATCAAACAAGTCATGTGGTGTTTACTCACACCTTTGGGTACGTAACCGTAAGAAACCAATAGATATATGCCAGCCATCTTAGTAATACCATGATCGGGTCCGGAAACCGTGTGGAGTATAATCCCAGAGTTGTCCGTTACATCGGCATTCTTCCTAAAAATTTGCGTATTGCCATAATGCACCTGCAGTACCAAATAGCTAATACCCGATTTACCGCCAACTTTGAAGCCTACGTGAGGTGGTAGCTCTATCGCTGGCGCATTCAGCGCCCATCCGAACAAGATAGTCATCATCGAACCGGTGCCACAAATTGAGCCGCGTTCGAACACCGGATCTTGCTCGGCTGGGTCGTCTCCAGACATCTCGCCACAATCCCAAGTGTAACTTGGAGTATCTCTGAGAAATTTGCCGGGATAGGAGCATCCATAGATGAGAATATGATGGACTTTGGCGGCGCTGGCATCTGGTTGGAATCCGACTAGAGCGTTGTTTCCCAATACGAGCTGTTAGTAACGATCACAACAAATAGTTATGAGTGCTAAAATCACCGCCCACTCACCTATGTATTCATGATCAGACGAATTCAACCTTAAGGCAGAACAGAGATATGACTCATCCTGTGATCATTTAGATGAAGTGAAAGTAAGATATATAGTCAGTTTACATAAATTATAATGTTGATGTCGATCGCTACCAAACTTACGTGAGTGGGCCTAACGTCCGGCATGTTGAGATAGATAAGTCTTGAGGCTGCGTCCAAGCCGACTATGGAGTCGCTCAGTATCAAGAGCAAAGCTGTAGGTGCCAAAACAAAATTCATCATCTTGTTTGGACTTCGCCTTTGCAAGTTGTATCGGCAATTTTTATTTGTATCACGTTGGCCTACAACATTCGCTTGTCACGATGATTGACTACTCCAGTTCCGATCCATATTATTTCATCATGTGGCTTATGTCTTTATGGAGTAGGCTTGGCAGTTGTCGTAAATAAGGTTGATGCCCCATGCTAACACCACCATGTGAACGCTATGACTCAGATTCAGGGAAGCGAAGAGTTACTGGGTTGGGTGTTACATTAAACTTGAGGTGAGCGAGATGTATAAGCCTCTTTGGCGTAAGCCTGCTGCGTCAATCCAACTCTACTACAATCACCTGTTGAGGGACCGCTCAGCTGAACAGCATAGGGACAATTCCTTTCATGAAACTATTGTGTGTCTCCGAGAGAATACTGCGCGCGAGCCAGCCCAACTACAGGTTTGCGCCACCGGCAAACTTCCACCATTTTCATCGGCCATCATGGCGTTCAAGTGATAATAAACCCTTGATCCTCTCAAAATAAAACAACCAGAATATAAAGTGAAACCTCGTGACCTGCCTGTCTAGCTGTTAATCTGGTGTTAAGGTATTAGACGGGGGTTCCGTCCTTGTGAGTTTATTTGATTGGTTACATTGTGCGCCTGGATTAGGCCGAACTGATTTGATGGCCCTAAAACGGTACCTGTCCGGTGAGGTTTGGATGATGGCTTTGAGTCAGAGAGGTTTGTTAACTTTGTATAAAAGCCGTCCTACTGGTTTGAGCAGCTGCCACTGATCTTGCACCAGAAGTTTGTGAAAAAGTTTCCGTCCTTGTGGTTCCCGTCCTCTGCCCTGGAAACCTGTTGTCTCTTCGCCTCCATCAAACTTCTCATCGGAGCTCCGAACAGTTTTCTCGTTAGCTCGTCCTCATCGATGGCACGTTGAGCAATAGGAATTTTATCGTCACTTATGGGCATTATAAACGGGTCCGTATCAACCCGAATCAGGCGAGTTACGCTCTCTTGGCTCAAAAATTTGAGCAACTCCTTGAGGTCGCCCTGGGCAAATGCTACATTTTTTGGATGCTTTTGGACCAAGAGTTTAACCTTGTCCAAAAAGGCGTGAACCTCGTTTATGGTCTTGAAGTCTGAGTATTCGTTCGCTATTTGGTATTTTATTTGTTGCAAGTTCGCTTGGTCTTCGTCGCTTATCATTCTTAGAGCTGGCGAGTCAAGTGCTGTCATAATTCCAGCTTGACTCTCTGATAGCGAACTTGCTGTAACAAATGTGAAAGCAAATTGGACGAACATGGTGATTCCGATCACCTTGTTCAAAGGTCTCGTTTGGCCCATTTTGACTTCTTGTAAAATTCTAAAACTTCAAATTAAACTTGAGGTCTGGCTTGGAAGAGAGCAGGATAAGCAATGATATCTGGTTGCTTGAGACGCGAAGTTTTGGAACTTTTTTTGGAAAACAAGTTGAAATTCTTCAACTTCATCATTACTTGAGCGACAAACGACGCTCAGCACTCGGTTCCAATGGCGACGTCGCCGCTCGACCTCAACCTCAACCTCACCCTCGCCATAGCCATGGCCCTCAGCCTGAGCCTCAGCCTCAGCATCCCTCCCAACCTCGGCAGTTCCTCTCGCCAGCCAAACACGGACTCCGCCAGCACAGGCATTCCGTTGAACGAGCCCCAGCCGCCACTTTGGGCTTGTTGATTCAATATTTGCCGTTCAAACTCCATTGGAGGCAACGCAAAGCGGTTGATCAAAACTCGCGATAGTCAGCCAGGAGAAGTAATGGCTAATGAATGGAGAGATAGACGGAGATAGGGCGCAACTATACTGATGCCAGCTGAGCCGCGGAAATGCAGGCGCAAACGCCGATGAAGATGCCCATCAAGATGGCAACAGCCAACTCTCGGGCAAACCAGCCAGATCTACTGGCGTTCGCGCTCGGTCAGGTCGCCGGCTTGCTCGTGATGTCATGCCAACTGGCCGGCAACCAGACGGGCGATAAATGGCTCTTCAAGCGCTCGACATCACTCTACTCATCGGTTCGTTCAAAATCCAATGGCTCCAGGCCAACAGTTCACTTGAGCATCCTTGCGCGGATGCTGTAGTAGCAGGGCAACGATGTTTGCTCAGATAGCGGCCAGATAGAGCGATGCCGGGAATTTTACGCTGCAACTTATTTCTACCGGTTGAGATCCATGTCCGATTGGATCGCCACTACATCGATGGACGGTGGATCCAGGAGGCCAGAGATGTTGGACCATGAGACTGGTCGTCTTGGTTACCTGTTCAGCGTGGGAGGCCAACGGTTCTAAGGGACCGATTTCGTCGCCCTTGCTAGTGCCATCAACTGCACCTCTTTGCTGAGTCCTTTTGGACGAGCTGGCTAACGAACTTAGTTCCCAGAATCTAACCCCAAACTCTCAACTGATAGCCTTCCAACTAATTTCACGTCACAAGACGCGCGAGCTGATGACTCACCGCTTGTTCAAGTTCAGCCTCCTTCCATCTGGAATGCTGTGCCTCACCTGGCAGCGAGTGAGTCGTCTTGGATCAGGAGTATAAGCCGGCGATGTGAAGTGAAGGCTTTTGCTCAAGAGGTGGGGACGTTCGCACATTTATTTACTGCGAATCCCATGGAAACAGGTAATTTCATACAGTCTTGTCGAATCTAATCAGATCCGGGCGACCAATAGTCGTTAATGCCTTCAAACGGAGTGTTTATTGCCGGAGCTCCTCAGTTTCTGCGTTGCTAGCTCTCCTCAGAACACTATACTCCAATTGAAATCCTTTGCCTTCGATACGTTCGTTCGAGTGGAAGGTTATTCGGATCCTACTCGAGTTGGTTAAGAAATAACCTTGAGGTTTCACTTTGCCGCACCATTTTCCAATGCTTCTTGTCACCAACTCACTTTTCGCCAATGAGAGCTGAGTGGAGTTTGTGATTTTTGTCTTGATTGAGTCTTTTAAAGGAGGAACCGACTGAAGTGAGACCTCCTCCAATTGAACGAAGTCATTTTGGCAACTTTTCGATGTTTCAAGATCGAAAACTCCCACAAAGCTAATGTTAAACACAAATCCGTCGTCCACGTTCACATTAACAACACAATGAATGTTCTTTGGGTAGAGAAAGTGGACCAGAGATGAGGATATCGAGATAGCAGTAGAATCGTAGAATGTGTGTTCCCGATTTCTGATGAAATTGTAAATGTTGCGCTGACTATCTTGGCGCCGGCAGAAGGCATTTTGGCTCTCGTTCCTAACCCGCACGAGTTCCATGTCAAAGCCGAACTTTTCTTTCCCACTCGAGATGGATGCAAACCTGTCCAAGCCAGAGCTGAGTTGCTTGATGCCGGCGACAAAGGTGATGGTGATTAGGCTTCGCATGTTCAGAATAAGAGCCTTCTGCTTCTTGGCTAGCTGATTGTAGGCGCAATAGCGGGCGAGCAGAGGCGAATCGCGCTCAACTGAGGCCCGGATCTCCAGATAGTCCAAGTCCGGATTGTTGGTATCACAGTCGCTCGTTGAATTTGAATAATTTTCTGGCCTTCTGAATTGAATATCATTGAAGGAAAGCTCATAGTCGCCGCCGTTCAAATGCAACTCCCATTGGCAGATGCCCGGCGCGTAGCTGTCGTTTGGAAAGCTCCTATGCGATCTTATCCTCACGCCCTCGCCCAAAATCCGCTCCAATTGTAGACAGCTCTTCTCGTAGAAGTGGGCGCGGATGCCGCGATACACGAGGGTCGATTTCGGGGCTTCGGTCGTATTGATTCCTCCCTCCGTCGCCCTGATCTCGCGCTTAGCTAGATTCTTTGTTCTTAGCGAAACCCTACGCACGTTGTAGTCGAGAATCCTCCACCTGAGAATCCCGGTCAAGTTTCCGCAAGCAAGAAAAGGGCGATTGCCGAATGGGCCGGATATTATGATTCGATTCAAGCCACAGACTTCGTTCGCCCTGTTGACCGTCTGGCTCGAGAGGCCCTCTTCCATGATTGAGCCGCCAGTTTGTACTGGCGGAATTTCTAAAACTTGAAACACAAGGTAGCTCAGTTGGAAGTTACCAACTGCTTCCGTTGGCGAGAGAGTGAACTCAATACTCAAACGAGGCAGCTCGAGGAACTCCAACGAGCTGGCCTCGTTTGCGAGCGTCCAATCGCACTGCAAATAATCCGAGCTCTCTCCCATCTCCTCACCAAACGCAGCCGACTCGATCAAATTGTTTGCCCTCGTTGATGCCAGCGTCTTGTTTTGACTCTCCTCATAAGCAACATCGCCACCACACTTGAATCGTCTATCATCCGTTAGCCTATAGATAGCCATGAAGCCTTGATTGGGGAGCAGATTGGTGGTTTCGTAATCAAGTTGAAGCATGTGAGAGTCGGTCTTGATTGAGAAAGTGTCTTTGGGGAGATCCGCAAATATGGCAAAGTATTTGTCTGCCGTGAGCTTCTTGAACCCGCTCGAGATCGAGGAGAGATCACGATTGCCAGCGTCCAGTAAATCAGTGGGGGAGTTTGACCCTGCACTTGAATCGGATCCAGGGGGTTGCATCCGGCAGGGAACCCTCTGGACTAGCTTTCGCAGTAGAGTTCCACTGAATGGCGATTGTAATTCAGGTAGAGGCCGAGTGTCGTATCTTAGCGCGCTAACTTCATTGTCTGCCAAGTAATGGAATCGATCTAGACACTTGAGAAAGTTTCCGCCCTCAATGGGCCTGTTCAAGCGGACAAAGTGAACTAGTATTGACTGGTTTGCGGGTGCAACAAGCTGGTATTTGCAGTGCCGCTTTCCAAAGAAACCATGCGGCCAGCTCGGAGAGGTGAACTGGCCAAAGGAGTCCTCGGCGCTCAAGCTCATCAGGCCCCGCGGGCAGGTAACTCGCGGCAACGAGCTCATCGCGTACAATTCCCAGCCACCGGCGCCGTTTTTGCCGTCGGTCACAAACTCAACCGTGAGCGCGCTTCCTGGCGACTCGAAGTATTCTAATTTGTGGCCAGCGCAGAAGCGGGCCAACAGGCGGCCAGTGGTGGAGCGCGAAAACTCCATTGTGTCCGCTTGGATAGGTAAATCCCGAATCTCTATATAGTCGCCTATGGAGCAGTCGGCATTCGTTGGCTCGTTCGAGAGGTCAAACTCGCTTAAGCCATTGTGAATTATGAGAACCTGATCCTGGCTGGCGGCAAAGAGATAGTACTTGCAATTCAGATTGTTTGCGTACGTTTTGCTTCGAGTTTGACGATCGCGAATTCTCGCCGACGACATTATGTGGTATTGGCCGCCGCAACCGCCAACACTGGCAATAGCCTTGAACAAAGACTTCTGAGTACGATTCATCAGCTTGGATTCAGCCAGTTCGATGGCTCTAGCACGAACGTAACGAATAAACATATGCCTGCCTGTCGACTGTAACTGAATGGGCGCCACAGGAAGGCAGTAGCGTCCGATCAGGGGCGACAGCCTGATTGCGCCATCGTAAACAGCGATGTAGTTGCGCCCTGAACTATCGAGTTTGGGGTTCAAGCAGTAGTCGGGCTTCCGGCTTTCGCCGAAACTATCCTCTGAGCTTGTGTCGCGCTCTCGCACGAAGTTGGTTGGATCAACCGATAGCTTGATGTTTGTATTCTCGTGAGTGTACACCAACCAATGGCACTCGATGTTGTCCTGCGGCGGCTGGGGCCAGTTGGGAGAGGTTAGCACCACCTCGCTAGCATTCTGCGGATCGAGCGAGAGGCGGCTAGTGAAGGAGCACCCTTTTGAGGCGGCACCCGTTGCATCGGGCAAGGGCTCCTCCTGCTCTTGGATGGCTAAATCAGCATCCAGAACCTCGGCGTCAGTAATGTTGGTCCGATTGCCGGTCGAAGTCAGCTGGCTCTTGCTGATCGCCTTGTATCTGAGCAAGAACATGCCTTCGTTACGATAGTTGTCGTACACGACGGTGGCCAAATTGGCGCTCGTTCGAACCGAGCGTACAAGGTTCGATTTGATTCGTGGGTTGAAGGCTGAGTAGATGGGCAGGAAGTAGGTGCTGTCCGGTTTGGTTGAGCTGAGGATCGCGCCGAGTCGTTTGAATTTCAGATTCTTATAGCCGAGGTAACCGCACATGTCGCTTAGCTTCGGCGAACTTTGCAAGCTCGAACCATCGTAGATGCTCAATGTATCCTGACAATCCTGCCTATCTGAACCTAGATCAAGTCTGATCAAGTCGAACACCAAAACTGAGTCGAGTTTGGTCTCGAAAGTCCACCTGATAGAGCCGTTGTGTCTATATTTCGTCGGAAACTTTGGCGAACTTATGAGGGCTCCCTCCATAGAATCTCTGTCAACAATTTGGATCAGACCGCCATACTCGATACTGTACTCGGCGAGGAATCCACGCGATGCGAGCACCTGCGAGCCGACTGACCCCTCCTGTCCTAGCCCATGCGATCTGAATCGGACAAGGATTTCGTCCTGCAAGAGTTTTGCATCAAGAATTGGCGCCTGTTTGCCACAAAAGCGCCCAATGAGGTTAGAATTCTCGTAAAAATCACCCAAAGTCATGACAACTCTTCCGAGATTAGCCCCTGGACGCAATTGTTCGCTTGTTGTCTCCACGAGAAGGTGGTACAGTTTTGCACGATCATACAAGCGATCAGACACTCGAATTGATCTACCGGTTGCATTTTTAGCGGCTGTTCCAATCTGATCCTGACCTCTGCCGTCCCCAATGATGAAGGTTGAGTTTTTCTCCGACGAATACGTGCTCGTAATTGCATTCAGTTTCACTCTCAATTTCTTCCTGAGCGGCAGCTGCCTGATCTCAATATGATCAACATTTTCACACTCAGCCGAGCCATTAGATTCAGGCTCATCGCTCGATTCTCCATCTGGCAAATCGAATGCCGCGAATCTCAACTTGATTTGGCTACCTGGTGAGCCTGTGATGAAATAGTGACAGTCTAGATTCGGCGGGTAGGGTTGCGGGTAGCCGAGCGAGGCAAACTCGGCCTGGTTTAGGCTGAACTCGCCGCCGCAAGCATTCTCAAATGGGCGCACTCTGAACTTAGCTCTAGTTAAACCGCTCACCATCACTATGAGCTCACCCGAATGGCCAGCATAATGGAGGGAAGAGTATTTTAAATCAGATTGCTTGCATATCTTGATTTTGGGTTGCAATCGAGAGTCAATGTCGGTCAGATTGAAGAAGTCTGTTCGAATGTTTAGATCGACGCCCTCAAACACCCTCAAACAATCGCTTGGGCTCTCCTTGATCTGGCTCGACTCTTGGAAGTCGACAATATTTAAGCTAATCTTATTCTCTGTTCCCTTGCCATTTGCGCCCGGCCGATTTGTGCCGAGTATCCAGAGACAGACGTTCTCGCTGCGACTTGCGGTGTTCTCCGCAAGACCCCTCGGCCACTTCGGCTCAGATGGGTAGTTCGGGGAGGTAAACTCTCGCGGATAGTCGACCAACACCACCGACCCACACAATCGGTCGAAGCTAACCTTCCAGCGACCTCTGAATCCTCCTCCACTATAGAACTCGAGCCAAGCCGCTTCTTGCTCCATAATAACTTTGGTCCTCGCCACTGAGGAGTCGTTTGAGCTTAGCGCCGATTCGGCGTCCAGTTTTCCGCAGTAAATTTCTTCAACGCTTTGGCCCGAGAGATGTTTTATACCCAGATAGTTGCCCGACTTCCGACAGACTGCCGCATCAAGCAAACCAACGGCCTGCTCTTCCGAGCTTACAGGTATATCCAACTCGTCTATTCGGAACCTGAGGCGTCCAGAATGAGCGCTGAGCAGACAGTGGCACTGGTAATGAGTAGGCTCGTACAAATCGGGATAGTTTGGTGACTGGCGAGTGCCGGCCAGCTGATTGAATGGGCTGCTTATATCGAAGGTGCTCCGCATGCAAATTTCCACAGTGCTAGGCCAGCCGTTCAGGAGGAAACCGCGACCGTAATTATGGCGGCCGCTTGTATAGAATCTAACCAGGGCAAAGCCGCTTGACGTGTGCATTGTCTCTCGCATCTTTTGAGAATCACAATTTCTGCTCAAGATTGGCGAGTCGAGTGTTAAGCCATCGAAGATAGTCAGCGAGGCATCCAAACAGGGATCTCTAGATGCTGACGAGCTATCTTGCGAACGCATATCTGAGTTGAGGATAAACTCAATCGAATTTGCACTTCGAGATAGATCATAGACCCAGAGACATTCAGTCGGCCTCGAGTCAGTGGATTGCTTCTCATAATATGAGATCATCTGTATAGTTTCGCCCGTTTGCTGCCCACCGCAACCAACTGATTGCCATTCGATGCGAAATCCGCGCATCTCTATCGTACGGTCTGATTCGAAGCTTACATAGACAACATTGGTGTCCACCTCAAATGCTCGATCCGACTCTTTGAGCTCACTCAATTCTCCGCACAAACTTCTCATCAACTTGCCTCCCTTTGGACGCCTCTGGCCAACGAGATCTTTACTCGATTGTTCTGACTCAAAGTCGATTTGGCTGGTCGCATTGGTTATGTTTTCAGGTTGACGAATGGCCCATATATTGAGCACGTCCTCATAGCACGAAAACTTGGTCGAGTTCTTGCCGGGAACTCGCGTAAAGTTTGCACTCTGCTCCAAGTCCAAGTCTGTGATTGCTAACGTTATGTTGCTACCGAGTGGTGCTCTTATCGTCCAGCCGCAACTTGTACGTGGAACATAGGAGGCTGGAAATCCAGGCGACTCAATGACTCCCCTGAAGCCGACGATCTCGATTGGCTTGCAAACAGTCCGATAGTTGAGCCTGAAACCTCTAGAGTTGTCCAAGGCTTGACTCTTGTATACAATGAACATTTTGTTTTGACTAGATCTGAACGTTGTTTGGTTCATCTCGCTCAAGTGGCAGAATTTGCCAATCGATCTAGTGAGAAAGTCTGATCCAGAGTCGAAAATCTCAATGTAGTTTGGTTTTGCTCCCAAAGTTGAGCAATTGCTGCTAGCCGACGATAAGTCCAAGTCGGCGAAAGTTATCTCAACCTTATTCGATTGGCTCACCTCGATTGCCCACTCGCAATCGCCACTATGCGCATAGGGTTGCGGATAGTTGGGCGAGTCGATTTGGCCGCTTGAGCTCGTGAGTCTCCCGCCGCACCCTGTTTGTGCGCCATCGTAGTAAATCTCGAAGCCTGGCCGGCTCAGGTGGCCATCGGATTTGAAGTTTATCCAAAGGGAGTTCGAATGGCCAATGATCACTTTCGATTGAAGATCTCGGTTACAAAAGCGGCCGATGAGCGGTGAGTCCCTCGACGGTCCATTGCGAAGCTCAAGATGGTCGAAGATGCAATCGCGTTGTCCCTCAAGCTCAAATTTGGTTATATTCAAGCGAACCTGTTGCTTCGCGCTAGTTTGAATGATCCAAACGCAATTTGAGTTGGCCGGATAGTTGAATGGATACCTTGGCGATGTTATGAGTCCACTCTCTTGTATCAGGTAGCCCCCACACTGCTGAGAGTCTCTATTAGAGACGAAAGTGTACTTGGCAACAATAGCTCCCGACGAGAGAGCCCTCCTGTTTGGCCAGAGTTCAATGCTGCTCGCGTTGGTGGGACTGGTATCGTTGCGCAATCGGATCAGCAGGGTGTCGGATTGGCTCGTCCAGCTAGAGGAGATGTTTGTGGCTAAATCGATCGGACACAATTTACGAGTTCTATTAAGAGAAGGCTCGTACAGCTCAATGGTTTCTAGAAACACTTGGTTGCAGTCGAACTCGCCATCGACTTTCCTCGAACTGCTCCTATTTTGGCGCCGCGACCAGTTCAGCCAACTGTCAAAACGACTCTGTATCTCAGCAACAGGCGATTCAAACTTGAGTTGTATCACCTGATCAGATTTGCTATGCAAAATCCAGGCGCAAGGATTGGAGAACTCCTCTCGATGGAGTTTCTCGAAACGATTAACGGTGATCGGAAAAGAGTTGAGGGCGGAGATCCGTCTTGAAGAGTCCAACTTAATCGAGGCTCCCTCGTGCCATTCGCTTACGATGCCACCACAAGCTGGTTCAGCCTGATACTTGACAGACAGTCTCATCTTGTCCCTTGCTTTCAACAGGGGAATTGCAAGAGGATTGAGTCGGAATAGGAGACTCAGGTGGTTCCAGATTGAGTCAAAACTCAAGACTGGCAGCTTGCAAACTTCGAATTCCTTTATGTCGTGCACCTGGCTGCTCGAATATTGCCAGTACGTGCTCGTCTCGCCACTTTTTGAACCCTGTCCATCGTCGGGTGGATCATCCATGTCGCCAACTCTCGACTTGTTAGTCCTCGCGTCCGATTGAAGACTCTTACCGAATTCATAGGTCCTGAGCTGACGATCTAGACTTTCAAGGGTTTGTTTCTTGTTTTGGATTGATCCGTCCATGAATACGGCTTGAACAGCGCATAGTTGGGGCAGCATGATGCTGTCAGTCGGAATTTGGGGCTCGATTATGAGTGAAATGGTGTTGTTTGGTGGCAAAACAATATGATGGGTGCATTCGCTGACCTCCAAATCTAGCTCAACTTGGATTGAGCTGCTGAGTTGCCGGTACTCGGCTGTGCAAATAGTTGAATAGTGCAGTTTGAATCCATAAGGTCGATCAGAATTGTCAGGCTGAAACTCTGACATCGACTGGTAAGACTCGTAGACCAGATAGAGAACGTGGCCACTTGATACAATTGGTTTAAGAGAGCTTGCATTGGCACTGAAGCGGTCACCTGCACAGAATCTTGCAATCTCTGTCCGATTGCCACCATCCAGCGGGTCTCCATCGTAAACGATGAGGCTATTTCTATTGCAACGCAACTTACGCGATAGCAAATTCAATGCATCTGGCCCCGTGGGCGACTCATGAGGCATATCGAGCCAATCGAGTGATATTCTGTGATTCCTTGCGTGGCTTGTGGGTCTAATCTCGTACTCGCAGCGGCTCATGAACCAACGACCTCTCGGGCTGACGCCGGTCGACTGTGATTGCAACAGCTCAGTTTGGTTCGACTGATAGTTAGCTCTGCTATCTTTGCCCTCGAAGTACTTTGAAATCTCCAGCGCGTACCTGGGATCGACTGCGCTTGAAGTCGCTGGTTCGTAGTCGAACGACTTGATTGTCGCCGACTTGACTGTGTATAGGCCGCCGCAACCAGGTGTTGTAGGTTCGCTGGCATAGGTTAGATAGAAGCCGCGTTTTTGCTTTGGTTGCAATGGTGGAGCCACTGATGCTGTATGCGAGCTGAGCACTATTTCAACACTAGAACTCGAACTAAGTATCGACTTTGCAATGTGAGCATTTCCTTTGCTTGCTCCGTCGTTTGCGCAATGCCGAAGCAAGACGGGCCTGTCGGAGCCAATGGATCCATCTAGGATGGTCAAGGAATCTGAGCACGCAAATGAGCGAGGCAAACCAGTTAGGAGGGTTAGCTCACCAAACTGTAGCCTGATCCTTTTACCTGGTGGCACTCGAACAAGATAACGACACTCTGAGCCAGGTGGATAGAAGTCGGGAAATTTTGGCGAAGAGACTGATCCAAACTCGGCAACTGGAAGCTCGCCCCCACAGCGTGCGTCTATTTTGCTCCATGTGAGGTTGAACGCGAGACTTGGCTCCCCAAACTGGGTTCTGGTCGCATGAAACGTGTACTCTAGTTCGACCGAGCTTGTTTCGGATGTAATTGAAACTTCCTTGTTGTCGGGAACGCTCTTCATTCTAATATCGCGACTCTCAGCGCAAAACTGAGCCAAGAGTCGCTCTTGTAGACCCAATTCAGCCAGATCTAGCCGCTCGCGGACTATTAAAATTTCAGAGCAAGTTGGTTCTGCCTGGTTCGAGGTTGAATTAGCTAAGAACATTACAATCTTCTTGCTAGGATTGAGCTTGTTTATAAAATCTTTGAATGAAAGCTGGACTGAGCTGTTGGATCCGACAAATATGGACCATTTGCAACTGTACTGCTTGTTGGTGCTTACAGATTTGTCCCCATCCAGGTTTGTTCTCTTGAGCTCATCGTATGAGCCCCCAGTAGGAAATCTCAAGGAGCCTCTCGTTACAGAGAACTGTGTCCCACAGGTAGACGCCTGATTGTCACACAATCTACCTGTAAAACCCAACGGACAGATGCACTCGAACGAGGTGCGAGTTAGCTGACACTTGCCACCATTCAGGCAAGGGTTTGGAACGCAATCGTCTTGTTTGTCCGGCAATTCCGACTCAGATGAGCCATTGCTTGAGGCTGGATTAGGTCGCAAAAGTTTGCAGCCCAACTCTCCAACACCTTGGCCAACAAACGGATACTGGCAAATACAAAGTCTCGAGTTGAGAGCAACACCATTCATCTCTACACATTTGGCCATCGGGTGGCAGCCTCCGTTCGGCTCTGCCGAGCAGGCTGATATTCGCGAACAAGTGAGCCCATCGCCAGTGAAACCAGCTGGACAGAGGCCGCACCTGCGCGAACCCGGCGTATTGATACATTCGACGAGAGGCGAAGTTGAGCAGCCTCCATTGTTGGTGGAACATTCGTCGATATCGCGGCAAACTCTCCCATTGCCGGAGTAACCTGGCGGACAGGGGCCGCATTTGAAGGAGCCAGGTAGATTGATGCAGTCGACGAAGGGGTTTTGGGAGCACGGATAAGCGGCCATGAGGGAGTTTGACCAAGGCGACGAGTTGTCGGCAAGGACCGACTGATTTGCTGATATCTGGCCCACTAAGCACTCGTTGATGTCGATCACACAAGCCGGATTTATGCCATCCGTAGTCCAACCTTGCTCGCAGATGCACTCATATCTGGCCTGGTTTGGAACGGCCCGTGCAAGGTTTATACATTTCCCATTTCCGCATAGCGATCGCGAGGAGCTCAAGCTACAATCGTCGTGCTGCTCGGTGCAATGAACGCCATGGTACTGCGTTGTACACTCGCATCTATAGCTACCGGGCAAGTTTACGCACTTGGCTCCGTTTTGGCAGCCCAAGTCAGTGCCACGAAAATTGGCGCACTCGTCTACATCGCGCTCGCAAGTTGGTCCCTCGTAGTTTGGCGGGCAGAGACACTTGAATCCATCATAGATGTCGATACAAGTTGCTCCATTTTTGCATACTGGCTGGCCAGTTTCGCTGTTCAAACAATCATTGCGTTTTAATCTCTCAAACATCATAGCCTGCTTCTTGCTTAACTTCGAAACCTGAGATTGCTTGCTTGCTAGACGACGCGCAAGTTTCTGCACTTGTTTGTCCAAGTCAGTAACCTTGACACCCAGACTGTCGAGCTTCTTGTCGAGCGCTGAAAATCGCTCGCCAGCATTGTAGAGGGTGCTGAGGATAAATTCAAAATGATCATCCGCTGAGGAGGTAAACTTATTTTTCGGCGCCAATTGAGCAGATTTTTCAAGAGCCTTCGTCACATCCAGCAGCTGGTCGAGCTTGTGGCCGTTTATCGTCACCGTCCCTCTCGAGCCGCTAGTTCGAAAATCGATGTTCTTGTCTTGACTGGCCTCAATGACAAGGTGCCCATTTCTTGTCTGAATGCGAGGTCTGTTTGCAAAAGGGTCTTTGAGCTCAGTTGAACGGATCTCTCTTCTCCGTCTTTCGGGCGACCGCTTTGGTCTCCACGAGTCGCCATTGTAATTGTCACCAAAAGCTAGACTTAATATGAGAGCGGAAACAACAGCCCCCATCAAATAGAGGAGGAACTTTATCTTCTTCTCACTCACAAGACGACCGAAATCGCTGATAAATCTACTTGACCGGCCTATATTCAGCATTGTCTTATGAGTGAAAATTCTGTCTGATTTGAATATTGTCTCGCTAACTGGCGAGTTTCAAATTTTCGCGTAACAAGGCTTATTAAGTTTGAGCCAACCGGCCAAACAACAGATATAGGATTGAATCAGCCACTTTGATTGCCATATCACAGTGTAAACTGATCCCTCGCCACTCGGCCATTAGTGAATTCAGAGCATCCAAGGTGCCGTCATCTAATGGCCCTCGGAAGCCAAACTAAGCGAATTTTGAAAAAGAATAAACACCAGAAACGATATTGAGTTACTTCGATAGAACGCGGAGTCTCGAATTCATTCCGCAAAATTTAACGTTTCAAAAGAGGATTTGCCATGGTGAGGGCTTTTTAGAAAATTGTAGCGATTGATGCAAACGGTTTAGATGTCAGTTTATCAATGTTTCGAGCTGGACAAATTTCCGCATTTCAACAAGTGAAGTATATTCGAATGCTTTTTTCATAGTTGGGGTTGGATTTTTCCAGTTTGCCAGATCGAGTTTTGCTGCTCACTCTATAGGTTTTTGTAAGAGCCGATAGTGACGTTCTTTTTGGGCGCGAACCTTTGGACAGCGTTTGCATCTTTCATTCAGCCAGAACTCATTACACCATTGTAAGGTGCGACAGCTTCTAGGCTTTTGAGGACGATCTTAGTGAATTTCCGAACACCTCAACGCCAAGATAATGAATCACGAGGTTCATAAGAATGTTAATCGAGATGAATAATTCCAGATAGACGCTATTACAATGATTAGAAGTTTGGAACAGTTCAATTGCTCTGTCTATGGGCTATGCAGAGCCAGGAAGAGCGTACAAGGTAGTTGAATAGGGACAATGTTTTTGAATGTTGGCCCAGACTGAAGGGGTTTGGTCATAGTTAGATTGAATTCCGCAACAAGCAGGCAACATCGGATTGAGCTCTGAGATGATAGACTCTATGTCTATCCATAGTGTCCTCAGAGCTTATTTGGGTTGATCACAGATGAGCATCTTTGCTGAAGTCATTCTAGTCCTCCCTGAACGTCAGGTTCGGAACCATAACAGGCTTGATAAAATTGAACAACCTTCGTATCACAATCAATTCCTAGAACCGCAAGTCTATAAGGCGGAACAACGATTTGGCTCAGTAGTAGGAGCAGGAGCGCCCTTAGAGATCGAGACTATCATTAAATTCGTTGACGCGGCTGTACGGAACTGGCTGAGGTTGAAATACTTGTCGCGCCTGCCGCCTTATATTGCCAATGGGTATCCTAAGTCTAGTTTTCTTGTCCAATATGAATATGATCAATATAAAGGCTGTTAGGGACATAACAATCAAACTTATCATGAAGAATTTGGGAATGGTGTCCATCTTCTTCGGCAGCTGCGTGGTTTCGCTTGAGGTGGTCTTGACCGTGACTGACTTAGGTATGGAGACATTCTGAGCGGGGGTCCGAGACCTCTCAGATTGGATCTTTTCTACCGCTATATTCTTGACTACTTCTTCATCAGTTTTCTTCTTGGGCTCGATGATGGTTACACTGTTGTCTAGAGTTGCCTTATGCATCTCGCTGGCCGATTTTTGTTTTTGGTCCAATTGGATTTTCAAACTTTCATCGGATAGGTTGGTTGTCTTTTTTGGCTCGATATTAGTAGAAAGATTTGTCACGACACCCCCTATCTGTATTTTAGGAAATCCTATTGTTCCAGCAGTCTCAAAGCAAAGTAGCCGCGTACCCCACTCAAAAGTGTATATGCAATCCTCAAAGCCCAGAAACTTTGGCTTGTCGTCATCATAATCTGAACAATAAAACTCAATTCTTGTACCTACCTGCCGAGTGGCATTAAAATTGCGACCAGCAGGAATCTGGCAACTCTTGTTGGTTGCAAAAGACTCCAAATAAAGACGGTTATCAGCAAGTCTGATGAATGACTTTGTAATCGAACCGACAATCTCTGAGTTGTTTGCCTTCCTGTCAGTTGTGTTGTAACCAGCATCTATCAGGCACGCTGTCGTCGCAGAAGTTGATTTTCCTTCACATTTCATAATATTCTTGTCGATACCTCTGCAGATTCCCAACATCATGTTCTTTTCTTTGCCTTCGAGTTTAAAGTTTGACACTTCGACAAAACTAGCGTTCTTTGTTAGTGATCTCAGGTCAATGTCAATATCTAGAGGTTTGTACTTGATACTGCAATCGGTTGATGGCGCACCAATTTCAGGCACTGGACAGGCGTGAATAGTCTGCCATTCAACGATGCTTTCACAAGCAGTCAAGTTGGTTAGTCTGGGCTTGGAGCTAGTCGTTGTTTTGGTTATGCACGAGAACCTCAGTGTGGTTCTTAGGCGGTGGTCCGGGCAAGATTCCTTGTGGTGTCCCAGAGATGTCACAATAACGGCCTTGTCCTTGACATCGTAGTCGATGGTTGTGAGATTGTTGTACCCGCTTTCCACAGAGCCACCCTCGTTAACGTAACATGCGGACACGTTTGGTCCGCAGGCATCATGAGCTTCATTGCAAACATTGAGGTTGAATTTTTTAACAGTCTTGTTGAAAAGGCTGGTGTCGACCTCATAGGAGGACCCGCTAGATTGAACCCAGGGAGTTAGATCTATCAGTTTACCCAGGTCATCATACAGATAACAAGGGTGTTCATAGTTCGTCGATTTGGAGTTGCAGGAAAACGGCGAATGCCATTCGAGTGCATGGTTGCATCCGTTTGCATACAAGTGGGTCGGAGGATTCCAATGAGTGCTGCAAAAATTTGAGACAGTTACTTCTGCCTCATTGTCTTTGCATGTAGTTGGCTGTGTCGAGTTGGTAGGGATAGTTTGATTGGTTGTGGAATTTTTATCGACTAATTTGTAGACAAGTCTGTGCACTTTCGATGAGTCGAGCGAGAAGGCTTGTGTGAAATTTCCATTCTTCAGGAGACAGGCTGAGTGGCCGGTGCAAGAGCTCAAAGCGTTGAGGCTGAAGTTTTCGGCCACAGATTCCAACTCGATCTTAGTCTTTAATGGTCCGCTCACACTAAATATGAAATCGTATCTAGATTGCTTGTCTGTCCAGCTCGAGTGAAACGGGTTGCTGTTTTTGACAGCAGATGAGAAGGTTAGGACTTGAATCAACACCACGTGCTGGTGATTCGAGAGTTTGTTTGTTGCAGAGATTGTACGACTACACTTACCTTAATGGAGTCTCGGTTTGATCAGATAGTGAGGGTTTGACTAAAAACGTTGCGGCAGCTAACACTGCTGAAAAGAGGTAAAGCTGAAACGGAGAGTATCGATCCATATTGACTCATCAGATTGTTCTGATGGATGGTGTTCGAAATGTTTCAATGAAGATTCGTGATCCTGATTATCTGCTGCCAATCCAGTGAGAGGCTTTGCTGCTCCAGATATAAAAACAGATTTCGGCACTTATAAGTTAGGCTCGAACTTGGGGTCGGTGCTCATAGTCAGGCTGAAAATAACATGTATTTGTATCTAGGCGAGTGGGAATTTGTTATTGTTTCACCGCTCAGATTCTGAGTCACAAATAATTTTCGCGAGTTAAAGTTCCGCAAACGGCGTAGTTACTGCGCAGCGTAGTGGGGCAAAAACAAGAAGATGGCCCCATACGGTCGGCGACTGTACAGCTTTGAACATAAATAAAAGCAAGTGATCGCTTCAATTTCTGAGCTCAAGTGTTTATTTCTGTAGCGAGGTATTTATTTCTGGTTTTGAGTTCCGCAGAGACAAGTCTAGCTCGAGAATTGAACAAATCGAGAGGCTAAGAACAAATGTGTTATCGAGAATAGTATGTACTCACGACAAAAATGAGTGAGAACAAATCTATAGAAACGAATAGAAACTGCACCTGCCCATCGATCAGAAATACCTGGCACTAGGACGCCTTCGCCATCCTACAAGTCTGTGATACATAGCAGAACTAGCACAAATCTCATCCTGCGGAGCTAATGTAGAGGGTGAAGTTGCCGATTTAAAGCTTATGGCTATGGGCAGAGCAAGTTACTAGGCATCTCGGTTATCGCGTTGCGTGCATTTGATCTGAACCTTAGTCACTTCTAGATCCAAATGCAACTTACTGAGACCACGCAGTCTTATAAGTTAAATATCGAGAGTTTTATTTGTCTCTCCTACCTTCATTCTCTTCGCCCCTAGATCTCAATTCATTGTAATAGCAAAGCTTAGAAATTGTGATGTGTGAAGAATAAATCCTAGTGACTCGGCCTCGTGAGGTTAAAGTACTAATATAAATATTATCTCATACTTTTGTTTTTCAATATTGTTATTATCTTCGATGAATATGATTGAAGATACGTGGTTTTGTGTTGGCTAGTTGATAGATTTGCTTGCTAGTGTTATAGTTGATAGGATTTCAATGGTTGGATTACATAAGCTGATTATCTCGTATAAAAGCAACAAGATTTTTGAGATATTGGACGCCATATGTCAGCGCTCGCTTACTCGCTGGGACATGGCAAGCGTGAGCTCATATTCGATATATTCCATTATGCCATCGTGGAAGAAATCTGCCTCATTGTAGATATTCTTCTTCGCCACAGGCTTGTAACGATTGTGGACACCTGACATTGGACAGCAGTGTGAGTTGGCAGTGGGTGATTGCAGGTTATGCGATAGGTGATGATTGAGATGGTGGTTGTGGTTGCTTTGGTGGCTTGGGCTATGATTTAGGTGGTTGTGTTGCATAGACGATGATGACGATTTAACTCTTCGTTTGGTTGGCACAAGACGACGTGTCAGGCGGCTGTTGCTGTTGCTACTCTGGCTACTGCTGCTTGCGCTAGTCAGGTTGCTTTGCTCCGATGAGCTACAACTAGCTGAATCCTCCGGCCAAAAATCGGGACACTCCTCTAGCGAGGCCTCGAGTGCTCGCTTGAGGTCGTTTTCCTCTAAACGACTCGGGTTCCTTGTCTGCAAGTACCTAAAAACATGGGCATTCGTCGCCCTGCGTTTTGGTCGCGAGACTTGCTGTTGCTGCTGCGCGCTAGACTGCTGCCGGCCCATTTAAATAACTTTTTCCCTTTCCTCTAGTCAATCTATTGGCGCACTTGAATCATGCAAAATTACATCTATTCCAATCAATTGTGCCTGATGAACTGGATTCTCGTGGCTAGTGTTTTGGTTCCTGAAATGTTGAGCTAATTTGACTTTGTAATGCTGAATCCCTCATGCTATGATTTACTGAAGGCAGTGGGCCAGGCAGGCTGGTAGGCAGTGGGCATCAGATCGGCTGATTGCTATAGTGTTGGCTGGTTGCTTGGTTGGACCAGTTTCAAACTTCTGTCCGCTTGGCCCATTGGAGCGATTGCAGCGGTGGCAGCGCCAGTGGGATCGTAGCTTCCTTTGTTCGTTTACACTCGCCCTCCTCGCCTCACTTCGTCGCCGCCGCCGTCCCCGTCGTCGTCTCCATCAAATACGTTCCCTTCTCTTTCTTCAACAAACTTTGCGCAAATAGAGCGCCAAATGCGTGAGTAAACCCGCAAAACTTGCGCCCAAGTTCATGAAATCGGGATTAGGACGAGCAACCAAAACTCTCCATTCGCGTCAATGCGTTGCTGGCGCATGCGATACGCGCATCCAAAACCCAATGCTCTCGCTACCTTTGCTGCAACGCGGCTCGCCGCTGCTAGCGCTGGCCGCACACACTGTCGCTGCTGCTGCTACTGTCGATGTTGCAGCTGCTTCCCTTGCGAAGGAATATACACAAACAAGCGAACACAAACAGAGGAAAGAGCTGGACCATAACACCACCAAACCATCGGGCCCGAGCCGTCTGACTACCAACGGTTGTCAGCTAGCCAAACTCAGCATCCCTCCTAGTTTTTATTGTCTGCTGCCTCTATTATTGCCAGAACCCAATTCCCAGTTGACCAGATGCGGCTTCGAGGCTCGCCAATCAAGAGATTTGTCTAATCAAGCTTCACGGCGAGCAGTGTCTTGCTAGCATCGGGCCGCCAAGTGAGGGCTCATGGCGAGCGATACAGAATTGGTCGATCAGATTGAGGAGCAAAGTTGTCGCCTTAATGAGGAGGACAGCTGTCAATGTGGTTCGCCCCAATGCCGAGAGGTCATCCTCTCGCGCGAACTTGATGCCATCCTAAATCCGAAGGTCATATTCCATTCCCAGGCTCAGCTAGACCGAATTTGGCCCCTACTGACCAACAGGAGAATGGACGTCGCCAGCTACTTGGCACTTCTATCAGAGTATCGCATTGAGCAACATTGTGGATACGTTTGGCCGCCAAACAATGTTGCCTATCGTTGTAGAACTTGCAGCGAGGCGCTTGCCATGTCTCTATGCACCGATTGTTTCAGGAATGGAAATCACGAGGGCCACGATTACAACATGTTTAAGTCTCGTAGTGGCGGCGCATGTGATTGTGGATACAGTATTGTCAAAGAGAGCGGCCATTGCAAAAATCATGGCAAGAATGCCGTTGCCAAAAGATCAGGCGAAGAGATACCGAACGAAATCATCTGTATTGTTAAAAGAGCGATGCCACGCCTTGTACATAGGCTAGCAATCCAACACAGGCGGAGCCACGTGATTGTTACAAACGGTGAGACAGAAATGTATCTCGACTTTCTGATCCATATGGCCAGTTCTAGCGCAGTCCTGAGAGGCCTAATGATTGATGCCTTAATTAGTGAGGAAGTTTATTCTAGTCAAATTAATCTGCTTAGCAACCATCCTGACAAGGATGTTGCAAGAACCGTCAATGAGGGTCTCAAGAAACTCAAGAGGGAGGGCAAAACTTTAAATCCCCGAAAGTTAATTGAAGACTGGGATCCATCTCCAAAGGAAGTTGGAGCATTCTGTGATAGTAGATCACCAAAAAGGTTTGTCGACGAGCTAGTCTTCTGGGTTGTTGTGTTTGAGTTCCCACAAAAGCTGGTTTGCTTTCTATTGAGTTTCATGATGAACGAAACGTATAAGAGCGTGTTTGCCAGGGCATTCGTCGGCCACTATGCACGAATTATGACCATTTTAGCTGGTATTAAGGGGGAGCCTAGAAGACATTTGCGCGATTCCTATGAACAACTCTCTTTCAGAATACTCAGAGTAACTTCTCAACTTGTTAATGATGCAGATCTAACAAGGATGTTGTGCGAAGAAGAACAATTCCTTCACACGATAATATATTGTCTTAAGGTTGCCATCGAAGGAGCTCCCTCGGAAAGCCTAAGAGGCGTACTAAAAGTGAACCCCCTCTGCTCGAACAGCAATAACCCACCAAGGGTGGTTTGTTGTGACAATCTTATAATGAGAGATCGTCATCTCGGATCCTTCACCGATGATCTGAATTCTGTATTATATTATGAAAATGAAGCCAAGCGTCTTGTGAACGATAAAGACCTTCTGAATACATGGATTGAGATGCTAAGCTATTTTCAAACTATGAACCCCTACAAACGTGAACTTACCGAACATACACCTTATGAAACTGGTCCCCACAACTCAGTCTTCATGATTGATGCCGATTTTTGTCTTACGCCACTATGGTCGATATTGAGCCATCTCAGGAAAAAGTCGGATTTGCCCTTGAGTCGATCACTGCTTGAATCAATTCACGTTAATCTAGCCAAGTGGTTCCATCGAATGAGCATTGGTCCGAACAGTTTGTTGGATCCTTATCACATGAGTTTCCATATACCTCTCCACAGGATGTTTGCTGCTACCGTAAGACACATGTTATTTATACAAAATGATCCTGACTGTCTCGAATTCATCTCTCAAAATCAGTCCATATTTGGCGGCGAATATTGTTACAAATCAGCTTGTGGAGCTCAGATGGCTTTGAAAATTGACGACTTTCTTAAGATGCTCATGATGCATCCCTTGCAAGCTCTAACATTATATCATGAGATTAGAAGTAGTATGTGGACTAGGAATGGTCTTATGACAATCAACCAGGCTATCGCTTATGTCTGCTACTCTACAGTAGATCTGGACTTATTTTTGTTGAAATTCTGTGCCTCTCGATTGAATCCTAACTATTTCTTGCGGATACTCATGTCGAGATTCCATTCGTGGAAATGGCTTAGTTTCAAGAGTAACACTTTCATGATCAACGCTGCCGAAGATATTCGAAGATTGTACCATTTCAATATCCTACCAGAGCAAATGACGCAAATGGTTGAAAGTTCTTTATTAACATTGATTCAATTGTTGACACTGAACATACATTGCAATATAAGCGAGAGTGAACAGATCAAACAGGAAATGATTGCCATGATCGCAATCCAAGACCGATCTTATTCTTACCTTATCGAGATGATCTCGGAGAGGAGCGTCGCCGAGCATCACAATATCGATGAAAATTTTAAATCGTTGTTGGATGAGCTAACAATATATAAGCCAGCACAACATGGTATTGGGGGAAATTTGCAACAGGGTTGTTATACTCTAAAACCGGAAGTTTGGGATAAGGAGTTCAATCCTATATATGTTCAGTGTAGATTCTATCAGAAGAGAGACTATCAAATGGCTCTCGAAAGATTCTTTCATCAGTCTAGAACGAGCGGAGGACTGGAGAGACGTCCTCACCCGTCGACTCTCTGGCCTCCACTGAAGATCCCCAGAAATATAGCCAACTTTGGACAGATAGATCTGAGTCTCCTCTTACAATGTCCGACAATTGTTGGGCTTGTATTCTCAATCATATACAAGAACCTGTACATATTTGATGTCTCTGAGACAATAGTAGCTTATGCTATCCATCTTCTAGAGCTAGCACTGAGAAAATGGTTGGATCAGAGCGATTATACTGGAAATGTTCAGGGTGGAGACCAGAAAAGGCCAGAGATGAATGAATCGTTCACAGGTACATTCAGTTACCGAGAACTCTCATCCTGTCCAGCGTATTTTGGCTCCAAAGGTGAGGCACATATCAAAGGTAGCACCATATATGCCTCCTTCGATAAGCACGACAAGGAATCGTACGATCACAGCAATCTTAATCTGTTCCCTGTCGTCAGACATGCGCTTGACCTCGGATTCGATACTACTTGGTTCCCATTCAAATCTGTGATAGAAAATTGTTCAGTGCATGTAGAAAACGTGCATTCGTTGTCCTTGAAAGAGTTTGAAGTCCTATTGAAATGCCCAAGTCAGGGCGAAGAACCTTATAAGAGTGAAAGCAACCAGTCAGATGGCTGTGCAAACTGTGATTTAAATACAACTGACATGTGGTGCGTCCAAGGTGAGGTTGCATTTGACGACGGTGATATTGATGATGACGATGATGAAGGCACCGGAATAGATGACGAAGATGACAATGACGACGAAGAGGACGAAGATGATGAAGAGGAAGAGGACGAAGATGAAGAAAATGACGAAAGTGGCGGGAGGAGTGATGCCAGAGATCATGATCGTGATTTCAATACTCTGGCGCACACTGGGATCATGCCTCCTCTCGATCCTACATGGCCTGTGGACGGTATTATGAGAACTCGTCGCTCTCTAGGGACGACCTCACCAGCAACCGTGGACGAAGTTGGATGGCGAGCTGATCATCACACTCGAACGCATGATCGTTCCACTAACACCCAGAGCCACTGGGCTCTAGGAATTGAGCACCAACAAATAGCGGACTCACAAAATCTCTCTCCAACGACAAACGTCGGCACAATCATCCACTCTGGTCTAGCTTCCCAGGCAACACATAGTAGCGCGATGGCACTTGATCCGACTACGACCGAGCAGTCGCGCCAAAACCATGAAACTCCTTTCAACGTCATCAGTGCCGAGATACATCCGGAGTCTAATGAGGGCGAACCACAAGTTACAACCGACGAGCAGCAGGGTTTGTCCCATCTGAATACGCAACTGCTCATTCAGGATCAGAATCTGGCCGCAACTGAGCCTGTGACTGTAGAGCACTACATAGACGATGTTGAAATGATAACCGTAACTTATGAAAGGAACCCGAGCGACGACCAGCTCATTTCATCAGAGGGACAAGCTCCTGCTCAGCCTTCTGCCGGTGACAATTCCGACGACAGTCTGGACTTTGTTGGCGAGAGAAATCCGCTTCTCAGTGGGCCTACCACTACACCGTCAACCTCTAATCAAGCTAGCCTCATAAGAGCAGTCAACGATCATACTTATAGCGTCACTGAGACTTCAATGGAGGTGGAAATTATGCCAGAGACACAAAACTCAGCTCTAAGTCTTGTTCCCGTTAATCAGACTAGAGCTGGGAACACATCGCAACTCTACCCTGAAAACCTAGTGACTGAACGTCGCGCAATACTCGCATCTGATCCTCGCCCCATGATTGCTGGACCAGCTCAGCCGCTAGCTCTACAAACAGCATCCAACTTGAGTCTGGAGAACAACGTGGGTCGACACGAAAACTGCAGCCGCAGCGAGCGCTCGCTTTCCGAGGTGGATATTCAGGCTAGATTCATGGGCTTTTTCCAATCTAGGCTTGATCCCCAGCGACCTGGTCCCAGAGGTTTCCGGCAACGACAAATGGCTAGAAGAGGCGGCTATCGCGGCCCAGTTCATCAGTTTGCCGTGCACAACCCCAATAACACTCAGCAAGCCACCTCTGGCCCCGTCTACCCGTGGCTGATGCACGAGATTCTGCCTCGACAATCTGCAAGGCGGTCAAGTGCTTGCACTTTGTTGAACCGAGTACTTCTGAGTAGATCGCAACGAGCACGTCGCTGCAGACGACTGAGGAAGGATAGAATGTATCACGGTGAGAGTTTGCTGTCGTTATTGCTCAGGTTGCATGCGAAATATTCACAACAGGCTAGATCTTACGAGTATAATGAGCGGAGGGCTCGAGCAGAGCGAGGCAGGATCGGCGATGGGGTTCATTTTGTTACCATTGTACTGGACTTAATCTGCACCTTAGATCAAAGGATGAAGTTCAGGGTGGAGCGGTTGCAGGAGCTCATTTGGGGCGATAAAGACGACTTAGAAGTGCGACTAGAGCAGAAGCAGCAGCATGGAGCTGAGGCGAGCGATGTTGGACTGGATAAGGCATCGAATCCATCGCAATCCACCGGAATGAATCAGTTTCGGGCCGAAGATCAGGCCTCTGTCCCTTGCACTTCCTCTTCCGTTCAGCAACGAGCCGATTGGGAGCCTAGCGGCGGCAGCTCGGCAGCAGCATCAGTTGACTGCACCGGAGCCAAAGTGACGCCAACTGCCGCTATCCCCAAACCTCTAACCCCAACTGAGCGACGCCGCCGAGCCAAAGAGTTCCAATGCAAACTGATGGCTCAGTTTGCAAACAAGCAGCGGGCTTTCATAGAGAAATATGAGTCTTCTAGCCAGCAAACAGCACATTGCAAAGCAGGCAGCGATAAGGTTGGTGCCTCCAATCCCATAGATGAGGAGCCAATCAATTTATCGTCGAAATTGAGCCAAAAGAGTAAATCACAGATGAGCGACTGTGATAAGCAACAAGAACAACAATCGACACCCAAAGTTGATAAGAATTTCATTGAGAACCAAGAGCTTGGCGGTGGTGGCCACTGCTGCCGATCTGGCCTCGCAAGCGGGTTAGAGCGGGCACCCAGCGCTAGCGGACTGGATCCGGATAGAGACGGATCGGCTCGCTATGAATGCTGCATTTGCGGCGTCGAAGGCCCAAGCGATCTGACAAATCCTCTCGGCCAAGTTGTGCTCCTCCAGTCCACCTCCATCTATGGCCACTCGCACTTGAGGCCGAGCGAGGAGCGCCGGCTTCCCTGTGAGCAAGCAACCTATCAGAGTCTGAAGGAGGAAACTTATGCCAAGTACTTGGAGGCCCGAATAGACCTCCTCTGCGAGCATTTTTCTGAATCGAGCTGGCTGGACTCAATCAACATCGGCGCCGAGGGTGGCGTTCATGTCCAATCATGCGGCCACTATCTCCACATTGAATGCTATCAATCTTATATCAAATCCTTGGATCAGGAGGATAGACTTCGGAGCAGAGCAGATAGCGACGAGTTCCTATGTCCCGTCTGCCGCCAGCTTGCAAACTCTGTCCTCCCCATACTAAGCGATCTCGGCCGACCTGGCCAGCTTAGTCTGGCCTTAGTGTCAAGCGGCCAACTAGATGATCAAATCGGGCTAATCGGCTCCCTCCTACAAAGACGCCTTGCGCCAAATCAGAGGGAACTTCAATCATCTGCCTCATTCTGTTCCCATCTAACCAAGGCCACTGGACCACAATATCGGCTTGTTAGATCTAACGCCAGCATGCACAGCCTCTTCCTCTTTCTAACCTCAATTGCGCGCACCAATCTTGAAACGGAAGTTATAGTTCGCTCGAGCAGAGCCAAAGCGAGCGCCTCCAAGCGAAGCTGCTTCAAGCTCCTATTCCAAGTGCTTGCCTTAAATGCGCAAACTTTAATCAACGACCAGTGGTTCACTTACGATCAGATTTGGTCGCATCTAACTCATCGTGTTGATGAGAGACACCGACTTAGTGTCAAGCCGCTGAATAGTGAAGTGCCACTCCTCCTTCGTGATTCAACGGCCATGCTATTACAATTCCTATTCGCTATCTCAAACTCGCTCTGTTACCGCGAAAACTTCACCTGTTTAGTGCAAATCCTCTTCAACTTGACTGTGATCCAATCAATCGCCTTAGTTTTGTCTTACGTAAAGCCGACATTTTTATCAGATTGTAGGAGAGCCGAGCGAGGGGAGCAACTTACTTCTGCTCCCAAAGCGGGCCGGGAGGAAACGAGCAAACTTGATCAAGATTTACCTGCCACGCAAGCACCAATTGGAGCGCCAACGAACGACTTTCTCGCTCTCGTGAGCTCGGTTGGCCAAAATTTGGGCCAAATGTTGGCGCCAAATATTGAGGAGCCGCTTGTAAGTTCGGTTGTGCGTAGCTCTTGGTCGAGATTTGAGCCTCGCCCATCTAAGGAGCGAGAGCAACAGCGACAACAACTCGGAGTTGGCGAGCAGCTTGCCCTAATTGAGAACCGTGTTAAGCTCGCCTGCCTGCCCTACCTGCGAGCGGCCGCTCTGCTCCGGCACCATCTGTACGAGCAGCAACCCTATCCAGATCTGAGCATCACGGACGACGAGCGCCTAAGCGAGGCCCAATACATTGAGGCGGACTTTGCCGCACTGGCCGCATACTTACAACTTGGCACGAGGATTTCCAACGCAACTTCCGGCGCCACTCAACTAACCGAAACGCTAAATTGGCCGCGAGCAAGCGAGCGGGTGGACATGAAACTGATAGCAAGTTGGAGTTGCGAGTTGCTCAGATTTGGGGCCGAGTTTTCTATTGCAGCGCGCTCACTTCTGCTCTGCCGCTCGCTTGCCTGGTATCGGCCGTCGCTAATGCAGTTGCCGCGCTCCTTTGACGACATTTTCATGTTTTACTACCGCAAGAAATGCAGCTTGTGCCAGCAAATTCCAAAGGACGTTGCAATCTGTCTCGTCTGCGGAGCCCCAATCTGTTTCCGCGTGAGCTGCTGCAAGGACAGGTCGCGCAGTAGGCAGGTTCACTCGCAACATTGCGGCGCAAACACGGCCGTCTTCCTCGCAGTTCACACCTCCTCGGTGGTGGTGATTCGCGGGAATAGAGCCTGCGTTTGGGGCTCAGTCTACCTGGACGCGCACGACGAGGAGGACAACGGATTGCAACGCGGCAAGCCGCTCTATCTGGTTCCAGAGAGATTCGAGCTGTTGAAGGAGCAGTGGTTGACTCACAGCTTCGACCATACGTGCGGAAAACGTTGGATCTACCTGCAGGAGAACCAATAGGCGGCGGCGGTCGGAGCGGCAGCGGCAGTGGCAGTGGTGGCGTCGACAATACGCCCGTCGTGGGCGCCTTTTGCGGCTGGCAATTGCGGCATTGAACCGGCCTCGCTGCCAGAGGCTTGGCTTAAATAAAGCATTCATTGGCGTTGGACATTTCAATTTTCCTAAACACTCCCCCTTGGCCTCCGCTCCCGTTGCGAGGGGCGCGCGCACGGGGCGGCCGTTTGCGCGCAGCAGGACCAAAAGGGGGCTTAGCTGCGACACCTAACCGCTGGCTGGCTGCCTGCCTGGCTTGGCCCGTTTGTTTGCGCCCCCTTTTTGCGCCAAAACCGCCAAATCCCGGCAAGAAAATGGATCCCCGAACGACACGTTAGATTGAATTATGTCTAAACACGTCCGACGCTTCTCTGTCGTCAGCTGAGGCTAAATTATGATTATTGTTGAGGCGCGATTAACATTTACGGCTTTGGGAGGGCGCCTCTCTGGCGGCGAGTCGGAGGGGGAGGGGCTGGACCTGTTTGCGGCTTCGGGCGCCAGCTTGGGCCGGCTCGAGAGGGGGGGGGGCCAGCGGGCGCAACTTGTCGCCGGCCCGACCGTTTGTTTCCCAGCGAGCCGGCCGAGTGGGCCGCCGAGCGGTCTCGGCGGGCGCCTGCGCGGCCTGCACGCGTTTGCGCGCGCCAACGGGGCCAGATTGGCCCAAACTGGCCAGAGATTGAGTTGCGCGCCATTAGTTTCAATTTATGTCAGCCAGCGCGGCTAGGGGAGAGTTGCGAGCGAGAGAGGGAGCGAGTTTGAGAGGGAGAGAGAGAGAGAGCGAGCGGCCCGCAGCTGGCTGGATGGGTAGATGGGCAGGATAGATAGGCCGGCTCGGATCCACTTTTTGGCACTTTTTGGCGCCTCCTTTGGGCCGGCAGTTGGTTGGCCGGGCACTCGTAACGAGGCCGCCATTCTAGGCAGCATTCAAGCCCCAGAGTCGACGGCGCCCGCCCGCCCGCCTGCCTGTCTGCCTGCCCGCCCGCCCGCCCGCTCGCTCCTCCGCACCACACCTGAGGAACCAAAATAGAACTGGCCCACCGCCGGCTGATCGGGGCCGAGCAGAGGGGAGAGCAGCCGAGCAGAATGGCCGCCGACCGCGAGGGCGAGAGCGGCGGCAGCGGCGAACAGGTGGCAGGGGAACAGAGCAGCTTGTGTGAGATAATTGCGCAACAACGCGAGTTTCAGTTCCGCCAAACAAGCCGCTACTCAAACTCGGCAAGTTGCAAGCGAAACCGGCGAGAGCAAGAGAGCGCAAACTGGCACCAGCAGAGCCTCATGGAGCAGCAGCCCAAATCTAGAGGCCAGAGGCGCAAGTTCAGTCTGTCCTACGCGATGAGCAGTCTGACTCCGTTCAGCTCGCCAGCCAACAAGCAGCAGCAGCAGCAGCATCAAGTGGGCAACTCGAAGCGCGACCTGAGGCATCGGTCGTCGCTGGTGTCGGGCGAGCTTGGCGGCGGCGGCGGCGGCGGCGCAACCAGCATCGAGGAGCAGTCAGCGGCTGTCCCGCAGCGAGAGGCGGGCGAGAAGAAGAAGGGTTTCGTGCAGAAGGCCATTCGGCGCGGCTCGAGGATCTTCGACTCGATGCTCCTGAGTTCGGCCCAGCAGCAGCAGCGCCAGTCGCAGGACTCGGAGGCGGCGGCGGCGGCGGCCGAGCTGGTGGGCGCGGCGGGCGGGCAGCCGGCGGGCGGCGAGCAGAGGCCGGGCTCGGCGGGCGACGAGTTGGCCAAGGGGCAGGGGGCGGAGGAGGAGGACGAGGGCGACGAGTTGGCCCAGATGGAGGCGCAACGGAGGGACGAGCTCGCGTACAAGACGCGCCGCCGAAAGCTCAGGCTCGGCTCCTTCCCGCACGACCTGCGCCGCGCCCTCTCGCTGAGCAACGCCGCCCACCACAAGCCGCCCGGCCGCCCGGACGAACCCCCTCCCGCAACGAGGAGGCCGGCCGCTGCTGAGGGCGGCCCAGCAGCAAGCGATAGCGCCAACCAGCCGAACAGAGTTGGCCAGCAGCGCGACCAAAGCCGCTTAAAGCGCAAAAACTCCCTCTTCTCGCCTCTGACTGCCGCCGGCTCGGCCCTCTACCGCGCGCACCAGCGCGAGCGGCCCAACGAGCAGCAGGCCTGCCTGCCGAACAACCAAAGTGCCTCGTTCAGCCTCTGCCAAGACCATAGCCGCACCTACAAGCTTATCATATTTGGCTCCTCCGCTGTTGGCAAGACCTCGCTCATTCAGCGCTTCCTCTATGGCCACTTTCCAGGTGAGTAGCTCAAAGTTTAATCCGCCCACCGGCCGGAGAGGGGCGCCGACTGGAACTGCCCGGGGCTCTTTCGGCGTTGTTGGCCCCACGCGCGCTTCCGGCCGAGAGTCGGCCCAGCGAGCTTATCTGCCGCTGCTGCTGCTGCTGCTGCTGCCAGCAACGGGGCCAGTGGAGCTCCTATCCTATTGCCGCCCCTCCTGCTGGCCGCCCGCCGCCTGGCTCGCCGCTCCCACAGCGACAAATTGGATTCCTCCTCGCGCGGCCCACTTCCGGCGGCAAATTATTTCCGCCTTTGGGCGCGACCGAGGGGCCAGAACATCGATCGATTGATGGTTGTTTGGCCAAGGTCGCTTGCGCCTCGCCGGCTCGAGCCGAGACTGGCCGTCCATCCATCCGTCCGCCCGTCCGCCTATCTGCTCCTCGGCCGCCGATCATCGCTCGCCCGGCCGAGCCTGCGCCAGAAGTTGGCCCACCATTGTGCTCCAATGGGCGGCAAACGTGGGCGCCGGCCGCAGGTTTGCACACTGAGCCAAACAGGCCCATTCCCTTCCGTCCCATTCCATTCCATCCCATTCCATTCAGGGCGCCGCGCCAGTCATCAGAGTAAACTGGCCCCTGCTTAGTCAGCTCGGCTCAACTCAACTGAACTGAACTGAGCCGAGCTGAACTGAACTCAGCTCAGCTCAGCTCAACCAGAATGGAAGTGGCGAAAACGAGATACAATTTGCATCACACGACCAAGTCCGGGGCCCCCTTTTGGCGGAAATTCAATTCTTTGGGCATCCGGTTGGCGCAGACTTGCCGGCTGGCTGGCCGCATTCAAATTGGAGGCGGCGCAAAGTTTGGAGGCGCAAAGAGAGGGGAGCCAAGCCAAACAATTGCTAATCACCGGCCGGGCATCTTTGGGCGAGCGGGCGGGCGGCTTGCGTTGTGTATTGTGCGCGAGTTTGCTCGCCGGCGCCTTGATTGCTCGCGCGGCGCGCCGTTCATTTGCATTGGGAACGAAGTGGGAGGCGGCGGCGGCGGCGGCGCTCCGAGTGGGCGGGCCGGCGGGCAACCCAAGCGGCGGCCGGCCTCCCCCCGGGGCAGCTGGCCCGCTTGGCCCCAAAAGGAGCGGGCAAAAGTCACAAACAATTGCGCCCAACGCGGAGAATGGAAACGGATGCACCTGTCAGGCTGCGCGTCCGGCCTGCGCGCCCGAGCGAGAGGCGACGTGAGCCATCAATCAGGTGGAAGGAAGCGCTCGTTCCAGATTCCTATTAGCGCTGCCAGTGGATGGCGGGCGCATTTGCCAGCTAATTACGGGGCCGCCGGCTGCCAAGCATGGCGCTCGCCATGCTTTGCGCGATCGATTGATTTTGCTCACGCGCCACCCGCCCGCCGGAAGTGGAGGTGGATGCCCCCTAATAGCGCAAAGGTGAGCCTTCCACTGGCCAGGCAATAAACTTAAAATTTGGATGGAAATTGAGCTCGCTCGCTGGTTTGTGGGGGCGCTCGCTCGGCCGAGTTGGCGGCGGCGGCGGCGGCGGCCCACCGGCGACGCTTCATCAATCATTGTCGCCTCTCGCGGGCGCAACCCCCCCCCCCGCGTGCGCCTCCCATTCGCAGCCTGCGGTCGGCGGCTCCACCACGGCGAGCGGGCGAGCGAGCAAATGAGAGCGCCCAAACAACCCCGACTCGCCCTTCATTAGTCTTCCCACTTTGGGTGCTCCGCCATCGCTTCCGGTGGCCGCGCGCGAGACTCGGGCGGCGCCTGACTAATGAATAGGCAAGCTGATGATTGTGTTCCTGCCAGCTTGCCGTCAGTGGGCCGCCCAGTTGTTGTGGCCGCCGCCGCCTGCGTGGAGTGTGCGCGGAGGGGCGAGCCGCGCAGAGGGACTCACTCGCTCTCGCTCTCCTCTGCGCGCCTAGCTGAGGCCGGGAGTGGACAATTTTATTCCCTCGCTCGGCGCCAATTTCAAATTTAAATTGAAGCTCGCGGAGGCGGAAATCAATTTAGCCGGCGGAGTTGGCAAGCTCGCCTTGGCCTCCACGGTTTGGAGGCGCCGCCCGGGCGCGCGCCAAAGTGCCCCGAGCCAGGCAGCCCAGCGAGGGCCCATTTCCGCGGGGACTCGCCGGCCCCAGAGTGGAGTTTCAACTGGCGCCCCCTTGGCTGGCGCGGCGCCGGAAGGGCGCTCGTTGTTTTGCGCGCGGCCTCCGCTCGATGGGCGGCTCGGTCACCAAATTGGATTAGCGTTTGAGCGGCGGCG